>WLWD01001130.1_pt1 | contig 51267 bp, 24 predicted proteins | sample 6712731 | NCBI WGS metagenome assembly WLWD01 (sample SAMN12718690, study PRJNA576275) | sponge metagenome | isolation source: marine sponge | host: Mycale hentscheli | place: New Zealand: South Island, Marlborough, Capsize Point | collected 2014-11-01
TATAGTAGTTATTATAGTGCTGAAGACGTATATGGGGGGTAAGATTCTTATCTACACATATTTTATAGTGATGTGCAAAAAAAGTTTATTTTTTTGTCACAAGTAAATTAATTGACTCTTTATACAGTTGGTGTCATTAAAATTATGAATTTCATTCTACAAACTAGCCTAACCTTTCCTTTCATGCATCATTACACCCAACCGAATTCTTCGTTTTTTGATGTTGTTTTTAATACAATGTTTGCCTTGGAATGTTTTACCACAAGTGGTTCTTCAACATAATATATGTAAAGTTACCTTGAGCTGAAAGACTTCATTGACAGACTGGAGCATTCACAGAGAACTGTATTAGCAGCAAAAAAAATAGTGTCAAGTTCAAGAGAGGCCCTGAAACAAACAGAAAAGTGCCTTTACACCCGAATGTGTTCCACAAAGTCATTTTCTAAAATGGCGGTAAGTAACTGTATAAGCTGAAGATGTTATTACGCCGCTCGGGATGGATGATTCTCACTCTTTCAACTTGAAATCTAATCAGGAGAGGTTAGAAGAGGTCTACAGTACAGACTAAAATAACGATTCCATAACATGTACGCTGTAATAAAAAAAATGTTTTAATGTTCAAGCTTTTTCGTCAATTCTGTGTTGTTTTCTAGCTAGAAACTCTTCCATAGCTATAATCAGCAAGCTACAGTAAAGCCTTGGTACTACCCATTAAAGTGTTGTGAGGATTGGGAAAAATAACTCATTTAATCTGACTTGCTTTGACTAGCAGGTTGGCTCAAGTTTTGGCACACAGCACTAACCTTGGCCTCCACAACTGCACATTAATTTTCAAACTGGATTGCGGACAATACCACCTGGCAGAAAAGTAGATGTGATAATTTGCAATAGCCTCCAAGTGCCCGCTAAAAAAAAGTTTTATGGCCTTCTCTTGTTAGCTTGGTCAATAGTAAAAGCTGTGTTTGAGATAACTTTGTTGTTAGCGATTGTAAATACTTGTATTCTTTCATAAGCTAAAGTAAAAATGTAATGTTAACATCTGTTTAAATATACCTAGCCACTTCTTTTTTATTTTTTTCTATGAGTATGTTAATAAGGGAAAATTCAGGTATAGCACAATTATTTCCAATTATAATGTACTACCAAATGAATTATAATTGTTTTATCTTAGGTATTCTTCATATGTCAGTGGTCCTATTTGGCTGGACAGTCTGAACCAATGCAGCTCCTCCAGCACAGACCTGAGGAGTTGTACCAGTGCAGTGGGAGTGCATGACTGCACTCACAGAGAAGACATTGTGCTAAGTTGTACGTTTTTACTTAATTATGTTTACTAACTAGAGTTACACCGATGAAGCTAAGAGATTGCTGATATTGAAAAGGTCTATTGAAAAATTGCCTCAGCAGTCAATTGACTTGCCTTTGTGAAGAATCTCCTGAGAAACGAACTAGAACAGAAAAGTTTTGAAGAAATTCAAACATCATCCACATTGTCCAGTGTAATGACTATGGTGGAGAAGTGAATATCATAATCGACTCTCTATTATTTAAGTTTGCCTAACAGACTAAAACTAACATTATAGCCATTAGCTAGCTATCACTGGGACAAAAGCTGTAGATACAACTGAATCATACACAAGAGAAATTTACCTAAGAAAACAACTATCAGAGAGACCAGATGATGAACGTGTTCATGTTATATTCAGTCTCATTTTAGAACACCCCAATATGATTTGATAATAATAATACTTCTTTTCTGTTTCCCTCCATTTGGGAAAATAGTGTCTAGTCAACAAACTTTTGCTAAGCACTAATTCTTGCTGGAGAAAAACCTAAGTCTTCAATCTCAGCTTACCTGAGTGAACTATTTTGGTGTAGACTATTTTGGTATAAACTAATGTATAACTAGATAGCCAGTTACATAACCAAGCCGTCTAATGGTCTCCTGTTTGTGCGGAACATATACATTTGGTAGCAAAATAACTGCTTGCGGTTTCCAGTACTTGGTACACTTGCACTACAATATTCCACCAACATCAGAACAATAATTTTCTTCGGCTGAACTGTGAAAGGGCAGAAATGCTATTGTTTATAAAGAATAACCCTGACATTAAAAACAATTAACAATGCTAATCCTGTGTGTAAATTATGATGTATTATTTTCATGCCTCAAAGTGAAAGAATGAAAATATTGAGGTGATAAATATCTATTAAGTAATCAGGATATCTGCAAATATGTTATCAGTGCAACTCTAGTAGGTACTAACATTTATCGCTTTAGTCTGGTATGAGGTAACAATTATCATAATACCTAATAGCACAAAATTATGAAAATATTTGGAGACAATGAATTTCAACTGAAGTATGCAGCCATATATATTACATATAAATTATGTATATGTGTTTCATATCTTAAATGGAAACAAATAATACTACAATGAATTCTGTGCACATTCTGTGAGCATTTATTAGGGATTTTTTTGTTGTTGTGATACTGAGTTTAGAATTTATGTGGCTTCTAAGGTAGTGTTGATGAGCTCTCACAATATCCCTCTGTTTGTTCCCCAAGATAATAGAAAGTTAGATAATATAAAGACCAAACATGATTAATTTTACAAAATTTACTTTCTGCATGCTTGCAAGTTCACTGTAGCTTGTACCAGTACAATGTCGTTGATTGAATTAGCTGTTTCAATTAGCCATGAACCATTTACTATTTAATTTTGCGTCATAGTGATGCTCAAGTTAAAAACTGCCAAAAATACTCAAAAAGTTTCAATCCATGCATAACAAAATATATTTGAATGAGTTAATCAGACTAGATTTAAATCATAGTTACAACATTAGTTTTGATGGTAGTGGTCCTTAATTAATGAATTTTTTTGTTTGATTTACAATGTACCTGTAGGTAACCGATCAGCCACAACAGGCATACCATGTGAGTTTACTAAATCATAGTTACATTTGTTTTGATGGTAGTGGTCCTTAATTAAATAATTAATTTTTTTGTTTGATTTACAATGTACCTGTAGGTAACCCATCACCAACAACAAGCACACCGAGTGAGTTAACTAATGAGGACTTGAGTCATTCCCCTCTTCTGATGTTGATATTTTGATCATGTATGCATGTATATATAATTATATATTCAGGGCAGGTCCAGAACTATTGACAGGAATCTAGGTCTAAAGTTATGAAACTTATTAAGTGATTTGGACATTTATTTATGAATACAAGCAGTTAACGTGCAATTGTCCTATGACTTGTCCTATGACCGAATTGATCCTCGTATGTGATAATTTTTCAATAAACATGATTCGAGATAGGGACCCTGGCCCCCTGTCCTCTCCTACCCCCCTGAATCTTTCCTATTATATGTACATACAGTAGTCCCTCTCTAGAGAGACTACCCTGGTAAGCGACTACCCCTTTTATGTGACCGTCATTCGTTGGAACAGAGCATACTACAGTATTTATCACCTCTGGTAAACGACCATCCCGCGAACGCGACCAGCGACCAGCTAAAGTAGAGCTGTTAACGATTACTTTTAGCGGGAAGTATGTATGCGCATGCGCACTAGTTCAGTTGCAGCTGCTATTTTTGGTTCTCTTGATTGCTTTTTTATTAAGGATGAGCAGAAAAAGGAAAGTCCTTACTTTGGAGGAGAGGGTGTCAGTTATCAAGAAAGCAAACAGTGGAGCTTCTTGCAGAGCTATTGCATCAGAATTTGGAGTAGGTAAAACATAAGTACAAACAATAGTAAAAGAGAAATAAGACATTATGAAGAGGTGGGAAGAAGGTGAGAGATCTAATGTTAAATATTGCAAGCCCAGAATTGCTGGTTATTGTGATCTGGAGATCGAAGAATATACCAGTGAGCAGTAAAATGATATAAGAGAAAGCTTTAATGTATGCTGCAGCCTTGGTCACTCAGAGTTCACAGCTTCTAATGGGTGTGGGGCTGGTGTTCTGCCTGCGCGCAGTGCACGAATGCTCCACAGTCCTGGGGACAGCCAGTATCGCTGCCACCAGAATCAAGCAAGAGGGGTTAGCCTCACTTTGAGCCTTACTAATAATGCTACAGTAAACTTGACTGACTACAACCACGTGGTGAGAGGACTTATGAGACGAGTCCTCTCACAAAACTGACCAATCACAATGCAACACAAATAACTGCAGATGACCTGGGCACAAAATGACAACTCCCAACAATAATCAACAATAACTCTAAATGATACACATCCACATAAATGTTCTATGTTCTATTCTATACACATAACAGTTCTGTTCCTTGTCTCCTTCCTTCTTGTCTTCTCTCTCTCATGTGGGCTGGCCCACAATGGGTGGCTGGCTTGGTGGCAGGCAAGGCATAATGTAAAAATGTCAATTTTGTCAGGTGAATCTGGTGATGTGGATAAGTCTGTAGTGGAGGACTGGAGCAAGCGGCTGGATTCAGTGTGTGCTGGTTATAAACTACAGGATATTTTTAATGCTGATGAAACTGGCCTTTTTTATAGAGTTCTACCTTCAAGATCTCTAGTCTCAAAAGGTGATGATTGCAAAGTGGTAAGAAGTCAAAGGAGAGAATGACTGTGCTGTTAGCCTGCTCAGCAGCTATTACTAAGGGTGTCAACTTCTCGCCTACTGCTGAGCAGGCTAACAGCACAGTCATTCTCTCCTTTGACTTCTTACCACTTTGCAATCATCACCTTTTGAGACTAGAGATCTTGAAGGTAGAACTCTATAAAAAAGGCCAGTTTCATCTGATGTTACTCTAAGCAACATTAAATTAGTGTTTTTACCACCTAACACAACCTCAAAGCTACAGCCCTGTGATGCTGGAATTCTTCAGAATGTAAAGCTTTTGTTTAGAAAATCGTTGGTTCACCATGTTTTGTTTCACATGGATGAGGCTATGTCTGCCTCAGAAGTTGCAAAAAAAAGTGAATGTTCTTGATGCCATAATGTGTTTAAAGGATTCATGGGATAATGTGAAACAAATTTCCATTCAAAAGTGCTTCATAAATTGTGGGTTTCCTGATCAACTAGTACATGTACCAGTTGAAGATGACGAGAATGAAGGAGATTAATTTGATGAATTAATTGCGAAATATGGAATGACCAAGGAAGAATATTGTGCTATGGATGATGATTCTATAGCAACAAATATGACTATTGAATAAAATTGGGAGGAGAATCTGGTTTCTTCATTGTGTTCCAGTGAAGAGGTGTTGGAGTCCACAGATGAAGATGAAGACAGTTCTAGGTCAACATCTGTAATTACTCCCGGAGTTGCTATGCATTACCTGAATGAATTAAGATATTTTGCCATTCATCACCAAAATTCAGAACTACTAAATTCCACTGGTCAGAGTGCATTGGCTGTAGAAAAAACATCAACACAAAATATGAAACAGACTAAATTATTTAATTATTTTGTGAAACAGTATTTAACCACAATGAAACCAAATTATATTTATGTACCCAACACTCATTAAACAATTATAATTGAATTGAATTTAACATAGAAGTAAAATTCGTAATTTTAAGTGCACCTTACAGTAGACTCAGTTGAATGTTAAATTGCATATTTTTTGAAACTCCGCCTCCCACTGGTGAAAGACCACCCCTTTTGAAAGACCGCTATTGCTGGAACCACAGGGTGGTCTCTCAAGAGAGGGACTACTGTATATGTAATAACCCTCAGCATGCATACACAAGAGGGTTACAGTTGTTGTTTTGCTTGTTTGTCTGTTTTTCTGTCAGTTTTGTCAAGCTCTGGCTTTGGAGATTACTGACAACTAACCATTGATTTAGGTAGCTATGAACTTACTCAGAACAATAAATTGTGCTACTTTTTTTAATTTTGGGCTGATTTTTGAGAAAACGCGAAGCTATTAAGTCTGCATAGGTAGCTTTTCTGGGTAAAATTCCCTTTCATCACGTCATAATCATGTGAGCTATTAAAGGGTAAGCGACATTCATTTGAGGAATAATTTTTATTGCATTTTCTGAAAGATATTTGTAAGGTTAAGCCTCAAACCAAATTTCACAACTTGTGCCCCAGCTGTGTTACATTAAGAAAACAGGAAGTTGTGGGCTGGGCTTAATGGTTACATGGGTCACAGAACAAATTTTTACTTGCACTGCAGGAGCAATAAGGCAAAGTAGATTCATTAGAGAACTCCAGTATAAGTTATATCACCAACCATCCCGGGCCATTTGTCTGAATGCATGGGTTCTTCAAACTGCATTACCAGTATCGTCTCGTCAAGAACATGGTCACACTCCAGCAACACTACATGAGTAAATACTAGTAATGCAATGTTCTTCAAAAGAACAAATTATTTATTCTTTAGGAAGTAACGCTATACTGCATACATACCGTGACACTGGCCATTTACAATATAGTGTTGTGGGTGGTTAGGAGGACATTCAAGTGGTCCTTCCTGGCTGTGCAGTTACACAGATTTGGGAGAAATTTCCATCAGAAAATGTTACTGGATTTAATTGTCCAATATTGCATGATTAAAATTATTTAATATTAGTACAATACAATACAATACAATACAATACAATACATCAAATTTTGAAAGCGCACTCTGGCGTAGAGTGACTGCTCAGGCTTGTCTGACTTGTCAAAGTCATTGCAGAGTGGTGGTGGGGGTGTAGCTAGTGGAATACTTTCTCCAATTTCTGCAGCTGTTCACAGTCTCCAGTCTCCATTGTATTTGCCCATTTTCTCTTCTTGCTAGGATCCTTAGGGAATAAGAATAGGCTTACATCATCCTTGTGGGTGCTACTACAGCCTAAAAGCCACATATCTGCAAGCCATAGTGACCAACACCAGCCCCCTAAACCAACACTCACCTCTAAACCAATGTGATACAGATTACTCTGGTGAAGCGAGGTTGCTTTGATAGATGTCTATTCAAACTGTGTTCCATGACCTACTTAACCATTAAGCCCCGCCCACGACTTCCTGTATTCTTAAAGTGGCTATAACTTCAACACTGCTGGGTCACAAGTTGTGAATTTGGTTTGAATCTCAAACTTACCAAGATCTTTAAGAAAGTGCAATAAAAATAATCCTTCAAATGAATGTCACTTTACCCATTGAATTTCTTGCAGTATGCTGTAGTTTTGCTGTATGCTAAGAAGTTACATAATGGGAAAGTATATATAGTACTGTGTGTTAGTTATAGTACAGTAGGACTTCAGTTATCCAAACACGTTGGGACCAAGAGGTGTTCGTATAACTGAAATGTTCTGATAACTGGACACCATAGAAAATGTATTATAAAACACTAATGAAGGGGCATAGTCAAGCAATTCTTCGTGTCTGCACATGTTACTGTTAGACTTTGGGTGTTCGGTTAACTGAAGTGTTAGGATAATTGAAGTTTGGATAACTGACATTCTACTGTATGTCCAAATTGAGTTGGCCAGAAAAAAACTTGAATAAATTTTGAACAGAAGCATACGCATCCGGGGTTTGCACCATCAAAAGCTCGTGCCGAAGCGGTTAAAAATATTTCCTCAGTATACTCCAAAACCGGAGAGAAAGTGCTATTCCAAAACTCAGTACAAAAGTCTACGGGAATAAAAAAAAATACCACAGGTTTCCCGCTCAAAACGCGCCCGCTTTTAGTCACGTGGTACAGCTCAATTTATCACAAGGACTGTCTTCATTAAGAATTTTATAAACAATGAGTGGCTTCTTCTCAGATTGCTGCATTCCTAGTTTTGTATCGCGATTAGTTTAGGTTACGAGTGTGGAAACAGGATAGGCGGAGTGTCCTGTTGTCGCAGAGGGTACAGGACCACCTGATAGGATGTTGGTAGGATTATTTTGTCTACCTGTTCAATAACAATGTCGTATAGCCAATATATTTCAGAGTGATATAGCTATCATTTAGCTAGCAACTTGTAATACAGTCTTTTGCCGTTAAATTGTGTGCTTGTCAGAGCTGTGTTTATGCCAGTTCCTTTTTCTTCACTACTAGATGCCATTTATTGTAAGGATTAGGACCAACTCAGGCAGCACTCCACCTTCAACCCAGATAACAACTCTATTTTATGTATGTGTACTACTTAAATTCTATCATCTCATCAATTTTCATATATATTATTATAAATAAATGGTACAATTGATAATTTTATTTAACAAGAAAGCATAATAACTTTAACTACAAGTTAACAGTGCTGTAATGCTGAATCCTGTGAATATCAGAATACTTCTTGGGCCACGGTAGATAGAATCAACTGCTTTTAATTTTGTCTCTCTAGAAGAACGCCTTACCAGTCTGCATTTTCCATCTGCTGTACATTACCTGCACGTAAGAAACATTAATATAGCCGAAAACGGACGAGATGAGCTGTACAACTCCATGAACTTCACTAAATTTCTTTCTTACAATAGTTACAGAATTAATGCGCACCTGCATAACCGCCCCTTTTTCATGTGCAAAGTTGACGTTGGCGCGCTTAATTGACTTGGATTCACATGACTAAATTGCTTCCAGTTAAGCACTAAATGCATTCCTCATTTACCGCGCTTGCGGTCGTGCCAACTCAACTTGGACATACTATAGTGTATTGTGTAAGCTGTTTGTGAAACCAGTTTCTTCTATGGGCTTAATTACACATACAGCTGTGAAAGAGTTTGTGTGGTAGTTTAATAAATGAACAAGTGATCGTGAATGCGTCAGACCCTCCTATGCCATTATTTTAAAGGTTGTATGTTAGTACCCAATAGTGCATGTTTTATCTACAGTATTAGGGGTGGATAATGCAAAATCGTATTATATGTTATATGTAGAATGGTACATATGCCACTTAAATGCATGCAGGTGGCTTGTTAAGCTTGACTTCTGATATTTCAGCATTAAGGAAGCTTATATTAATTTAGGCTCAAAATTGTAAGATAATTCCTGCGAATTTCTTGTTTTTCAAGTCAGAAAGAGTTGCTGTGACCTGTTACTGTGGCATTGAAAAACCTTACCAGATGTAAATATAAAAACTTGCCGTTTTTAGAGCTGCTATATATCATAAACGTAAAAGTTTGCATTTGTTTTACAATAACATTAATTAAAAGATGGATACGCTCATCAGTAGTTGCCGGTGTTAATACCAGTGGTTGTCACCATTTAAAGGGAAACTGTGGTGGTTTTAATATTTTTTTTTCTTGCTGACAGTGTAGGTTATGGTGTCCAAAAATATCCTGTCATTAGTTTCTTCAATATTGGGCCTTAAAATTTGCTCCTAAAGTAAAGCTGTGGCAGAGTTTTAAATAGTTGTTCATAATCTGATATGCCCAGCACTAAAACTAGTGAGTCTATGATGGTGAAGCCAGTAGCTCAGATACCTCTTGTGTCTATGTAGTTTCTATAACAAGACTACTGCTGACCAAAGTATATAGCTGTTCCCAACATGACATCACACAAACCACACCCAATTCAGGAAATAAGTGTTCAGGAACCGTAAGCAAATACATGGGGCAAATTTTAAGGCTAAATATTGAAGAAAGTGATGACAGGAAAATTTCAAATATTTTTATGACCTTTGGACACCATAATCTACACTTTCAAACAAGAACAACAATAAAAAAAATTCTCACCACAGCATTAGCTGCTAAAACACAAAATTTATCCCCATTAATAAGGCATAGAAATAGCATACTAAAGTTAAGACCCAGATTACTTATTAAAAGATAATGCAAAAATGCTTTACTGAACTAAGCTCACTTGCTTGTCTGACTTATTCACATATGGCATTTATCCTTATTCAGGCTTCTCTGATTTGAGATTAAACCAATGTGGTAATTCAAGCTCATCCATTGGCCGCCTAGAGGTGTACTATACTGGTAGTAGTTCTAATTCTTGGATGCCATTCTGTCACAGTGGATTTAGCCGTCGTGCTGCTGACTTGGCATGCAAGCAACTTGGCTATGATAAAGCCTCCTTCTATGGTACAGTTGGAGATCGAGGGTGAGTGTGTTTACATTGAAACTATAACATCAGAGTTATTGGATAGAGCAGATTCATGAACTCATGTGATTAGTAACAATACTTAAATGTACAAATTACTTTACTCAACCCTCAAATTACTGCCAATAAACTATGTCACCAGTTTTTATTGTATTAGGTATGGCCAAAGTACAAGTGACTATTCAATTTCATCAGTCACTTGCTCTGGCGACTTCTCCTCATACTACTCGAAACTCAGTGATTGTAACTTTTACACGACCAATGAAGCATGTTCTTACAATGATGATGTAGCAATTTCCTGTACCAACACTCGTAAGTGAATTTTAACAATTTTACTCTAAACTAGTGTGATATATTCACAAGAATTAATGACTTGTATATATCTGCTTAAATAATGCCCAAGTTTTTTTTGTTTATTTTTTTTTTTTTTTTTTTTTTTTGCAATAGCTATATTTAACTCTTTTAACCCTTTCGTTCCGGATCCCGCTTAAAGCGGGTGAAGACCGGTTGGCTTCTCCGAATTTTTTTAAATAGTTACTTTATAGCTAGAACCTTCAGAATGCATACACAGGTGCCCAATGCATTGGAGAAGCATCTAAAATAGCTTTCAGCCAGGACTGCTTCGACAGTACCTCACAGCAGTTGCGTTTATTTCTTCCTCGGCAAAAAAAAAAAAATATCGGTTCTCCGTCGAATTTAAAAAAGTTACCTTCTTCACAGCAGCTTCATTTATGGATCCAGTCATCTCCAGAGCTTTGTAGAAGCAGCGAAAATTTGCTTGAGCCCAGCAGCCTTCCATAACACATTGAAACAACCGCTTCTTTGCCGACCAAGACTTTGCGGTTTGACTTACTGTCTTCTTTTTTTATATAAAATCGCCAGTTCAACTGGGGGCCTCCCCATTACGTACAGTCTTAGGTAATGCTTATTACATCATAGGAAAAAAGTGAGCGTGTCATGTAATCCAGGTAACTATGCAAAAAATAAATTTTTTTTGAAGTCAGTTTGGAAAGATGGCGTCTGTCAGTTTGGAAAGATGGCGTCTATCAGTTACAATGCTGTGGAAGTTATAGACTTGCTTGATACTGACTCCAGCGACTCAGGATCAAGCGGAGAGGAGGGAGACGACATCTAGGGCTATAGGAGGCCTGGTATCAGGGTTGGTGGACCAGACCCCGTCAACTCTGATACTAACAATGGAAGTCAAGAAGATGATCGATGTAAGCTTGTCTTTCTCTTGTCTTTCTCTTGAAAACTAGCAAGCTTCTGTTATGGAAAGGACTTATTCATAGCTATATTGAGATAGAGGAAGCTGTTTAGCTATAATATATATATATAATTTCATTGAGTTTTGAGATTTGAAAGTGGGTTGTGGTTGTGTATGCATTCACCGACCCGATTGTGAAGAGGGATTGTGAAGAGGACGCAGATGAGGCAACAGGAGCAAAGTCTTCCAGTGATGAAGGAGAAGATGCCGGACCTGGCGAAGTACACTCGGAGCCCCACCCCCCCTCCCAAACAAAAATCCTGTATGAAACCGCATACAATACATCATAAAGTTGCAATTATATAGGATCATGTATAATTTGTTGTTTGTATTACAAATATCTTTGTTGTCTGTGTTTTTGTGTATATGAAATTGTTTTGTAGTGGAGCTCGACATGTCCGATGGCATATGTTCCTTGTGGACACTCATAGATGTCTCCTACATGATCACAATCAGCACCAAACACAACAAACAACATATTTTATTGTTGAACTAATATAATATTGGTATAAAATACATCAAACAATATTATTTCTTTTTTTTTTTTTTTTTTTTTTTGCTGATGGGAAAAGTGGAATTTTTTTGGGAAACAAAATTTTTTTTTTAAAGCATTAGTAGAGGGCCTAAATATTATTCAATTTTCTCAATCAAAAAATGAGGGGAATCCCAAACTCTTGGTCTATTTAGTGATATATGGTTGCTATGGGATTTTCCCAGCCAGCATCGAGTTAAAAAAATAAAACGGTAGTGCTCTATTCCGCGGTGGAAGATTAGATTTTTCCGGGCGCGTCCAAACAATTCAGGAACGAAAGGGTTAATGATTCAGTCATTCTCGGCTGAGATAATAATAATAATAGCAAATTTTCTTGTTCTAACAGGCAATATTATGTTACTTAAACTTGACACGACATTTCAATTTCTTGCTGAAGTCCTCTTCAGGGGTCAAGTCGAAACGTTGGGTTAAGTTTTAATTAACATAATAATAGCTGTTAGAACGAGAAAATTTGCTATTATTTAACTTCTTGTTCTATTAAACTTCATTAGCTTCATTCTGAGGGGGGAAACAGTATAAAGTGTGAAATGTATGATGATAAGTGGTGTTGTTTCCATTTTATTGGAAAACTATAGCAAAGCAATGCACTCACTCTAACATACATTTATTTTTGGGCCAAGTATTGAAAAATATATGGTTCAAAATATTACAGTGGTCCCTCTCTTGAGAGACCCCTCTGACTAACGACCACTCCATTTATAAGACCAGTTTTACCTGCACCGACAGCGTCTGCAGTCTTTCTCACCTCTGTCCAGCAACCACCCCGCTAACCGGCTAACCGACCAACGACCGGCGTAGAGGCTTAAATTAGCGACCATTTGCTGACATCAGCAATTTTTCTGACCTTCTGCGCAACCGCAAGTACAGTAGGCCCTTGCTTATCCGGGCCTCGCAAGGCCAGAGAAATCAATTAAAGCGTACCGTATTGTCTTTATCTCCCAATCTAGGTCTAGCGCTTCTGAGGCTGCTCTGTGGGTGGTAAGTTGTACTGGTTAGCTGTGATAAACTTCATTACAGCTGATCTGTAGTTACAATTGTCTGAGCTTAGCTCCAGTCCAGACCAGAGCAGCAACTTTAACTGAATTTTATAGGCTATTATATATGAGTATGCTTGACAAATGCTTGCTGTAGTACGAGCAACAGCAGGAGAGTAGTCAGCGCTACTGCTGAAGCAGATAAGATATTTAGCAGTCATCAAGAGAAATGCAAGTTTAAAACAAATGACTTTAAAATCATTCATTATTAATAATAATCAACTCTTTCTCATTCACATAAATCATCATAAAAGAATGAAGACATCAGTGATGATTGTGAGAAAGTAGTATTATCAAAAACTACAGCCATGGCACATTTAAGTGACCTTCAAGACTTTGCCCTTGGACAAGAAAATTCTGAGCTTCTTGAATGTATTACTAAAAGCAAGGACATTGTTGCACGAATGATATGTGATACATGTACTAGAAACATGAAGCAAACTAAACTTACTGATTATTTACATCCATTGTAATTTTCAATAGTTAATACTGATTTTCTGTTAATTGTTAATGTTAACCAAATGAATTCTTAAATAATATAACAAATTGGTAATTAATGGTACAATACTTCTCTGGCATAACTAAGAGTAGAATTTTCTGTCCCCCCTGACGAAAGACCACCCCTCTTGAAAGACCGCATTAATCTGTACCATAGGGTGGTCTCTCAAGAGAGGGACCACTGTATATGGATGTATAAGTAGGATGATGTAATGAAGTTACGAAATGGATGAGTGTTAAATTGGTAGTAATGACAAAATAAATGTTTCTGTACATTTTAGAGCAATTGTGACATTCCTAGTTTCCATACTTATTGGTCAACTCTAAATCCTTTAAACTCATTCTTTTTTATTTAGTCCCTTTGCCTCTTTTGGAGGGAATTTATCTTAAAAAGCCAAGTCCAGTTAAGCCAAGTGTTTCAATCAACAATATTATCATAACTAGCTAGTAAGTGTCCCACCACATAGTGGAACTTGATATACAAACTCTTGCGAATTAGGATTGGAGTAGCATAAGATGTTTTTATCCTCAACCACTTGGTTTAATTACATCGTGCCACTTATTTTCTCACTTACTTTTCTTATCCCACTAGTATACACTCACCTGACAACTCTTTACCAACCCAGTTAAATTTCACTAGCTAGTTGTCATTATTACTGATGATGTTTTACCAACCCTATTAGAGGATGCTTTACCAATCCAGCTCAGCTCATGAACTATTCATGAATACACACCATCGCCATCATCAATTGTTGTCTTAAATAATACCTTGATTTCTATTTAACGCATACCATTACAAAACTTTCTAAAAATAGTGGTGACTTACACCAAAATTGTTTGATTCTACCTACTTATCTAAGTATTTACCGTAGTATCCTTGCATGCAGGCAGTGGGGATAGTGAATACGACATTGGAATATTATAGATAACCCTCAGCGCACAGGTGCATGAGGGTTATAGTAGTCAGTTTATCTGTCATCAGTCAGTCATTCTGTCACATGCCAAACAGCGGATCATGAAAATATAGGCCTCTGGAAGATAGAAATAAGCATCAAAATGAGTCCGTTTAATGTGCCAGAACTTTTCGTTTCAACTTTTTCAGAAAAAGTGGGTTATTTTTTGGCCGTATCATTGTAAGCGTGATTGTTGGTAACACCTCCTCTTGTCACACCACACTCACATGAGCAAACAGTTTGTTTGTTTTTCTGCTCACTAAGGTGCGTGTTTCTTGCAGGTTTAGTTCCTATTATGAAAACAGAATCATTTCATTGCATGAGTTACATATTCACTTGCACAAGCTACATATCTACATGTTCGTATTGATATTATGCCAATTATTCTTTTGGTCTTTGTAATAGCTAACTAGTGTACAACAATGCTGAGGGTTTGCACTTTTGGTGTTTCATTCACTATAGCAATGCCTGATTCAACATGAGGGCATAGTTTCATTCAGCAACATGTGAGCAGCTTAAACAAGAGTGTCACTAGTGCGACATCCACTAAGATTCTTAGCATCTTATTTAAAAGAGATGCTAAATGCTCAAATTGGAGTTAGGAGTAGAGCGACTAATGATATCAAATAGTCATTGACATATGCTCAGAAATAAGCTACAAATTTAGTAATAGTTTCTCAATTTCCTTTTTCTCTATTCTTGTTCAACCTGAAGTTGAAGATGTTCGAAACTAAGAAATTCAATTTTTAGAACTGTTTCATTTTTGGTTGTTTATTGCATTTCTATAGCAAAAATAGTGTACACAACAGAATTAGAAAGTCTAGATGGTAAGCGTGAATATTAGTGTTAAAGTTGTAACCCAGATTTAAGAGATAAGTGAACTTATGTAGTCCTTGTGGGCATAGGGAGAGTGTTACTCCACTCTCTCTGATAAATACTTTCAAGCATTGCAAAGCTGGGCTTTTAGTTTTACTTTCTCCAATGTTGAATGCAACCCACCATAGCAGCTTACAATTTTACAGGAAACCTCTTGTAGATGACACTTCTTTTTAAAGATTAGTACATAACTTCACTGTGCCATCAAAATGTGAGTATAGCTAGCTACTTCAACTTCAGTGCTGCTAAGAATTACACTTTAGCATCAAGAAAAATGGACATGGAAAGGATAACTCATTACAAATGTTTGAACTATGTCTTTATTGTTCTTGGTACTTTTATAGTAGATTTATAGTAAAATTTCAAATTGATTAACTTAATAATTAGAAATGTAAAGCTGTTTTAAGATGTGAATACCTAAATCTTTTATTTTAAAAGGGCAAGGCTAACTAACATACCGTTTGTTCTGAAGTAAATGTAGTTAGTTCATATTTTTATGTCGATTGTTGTGTGCAATTACAAAATGTCTCTGAATGCTGTTGTTATTGTTGTTTGTTGTTGTTGTTTTCTGTATTCAGTGTCATCTGGTGTAAAGGCACTTATTGTTATAGTGGTAGTCCTGGTTCTGGGCTCATGTACTTTTATTGGAGTGACATTGTTTGTGATGTATAAGAGGAAGAAATCATCAAGAGTTAGAACTGTCAATGTTGGTCAAGACTCGACTGGAGGGAACTATCGAATGCCGGGTGTTACAGAGCAAGAAAATATCGCAACAGCTGCACCTCCTCCCAGATATACACCAAGTCCTTTCATTCCAATAGTAGTGTCACAAGAGAATGACAACTCTCAGAATCCACCGAGTCACTTCACTCCAATAGTATTGCAACAAGAGAATGATAACTCTCAGAATCCACCGAGTCACTTCACTCCAATAGTATTGCAACAAGAGAATGATAACTCTCAGAATCCACCGAGTCACTTCACTCCAATAGTATTGCAACAAGAGAATGCCAACTCTCAGAATCAAATCATCACTGAAACTGCTACTGTCCAAGAAGAAGACATTGAAGATGGAGATGAAAACAAGCCCCTCATGTCTTAATCAAAACTTTTTTTTGTTTTATCCTCGCACTGTATCCTGTTGTAGCTACTTCTTATAACTTAAAAATAATTTTGTCTAACAGCTAGCAACTAGTTTAGAGTATAAGATTAGCTAACACTTTCTGATGTAAAAATTTTGTTTGAGTTTTGTTTTGTTTTGTTTTTAATCATGTTTCAGAGATTTTGTAATCGTTGTTATTTGTTGTCTATACACAATTGAAAGAAAATTAAAACCACACAAGTGCTCTATTACTGGTCTGGACAACTCAGAAGCAATTTATTTATTTATTTTCAGATAATGCTATGCTACACAATCTCTCCCCAAAGAAAACTGTTTTTCTCCAAAACTTATTTTTATTTCTGAAATCTAGCTAGCTAGCTACTTTATGCCAACTAACTTCCCAATTTCTAAACATTTTTCTAAATTTCTTTTGAAAACTTGCAATACTTACAGGCTCATAAATAGGTGTGGCCATTTTCAGCCTTTAAATTATTTCTTTGCTTCCGGACCTGAGCTCAAACCTACAAGGAATCATGAGCATTTTGGCCAGTCTTCCATTATCACAAAAGATGTAGCCTGGGTAGAGGTCACCATTGCACCACTCACCTTACTCTAATGGGGGGGGGGGGGGGGGGGGGGATTTTTATTTGTAAGCTATAAGAGAAAATTTGTAAGCTAAAAAAAAAAAGGAATCTCAGCAGTGTTGTTTTGGTTTAGAGTTCCAGATTTTCTTAGTTTTAGTTATTCATACTAAAAATAATATCTTGAATGCTTAGTTTTAGTTTTTTCGCCAAATTCTCCCTGAAGATTTAGTTAGTTTTTAGCATTTCTTCAATATCATGTAGAAGATTTAGTTAGTTATTTGGTTAATTTACGTTGTGTCTCAAATTCTTGAATAACGAGACTCCTTAAAGAAAGTAGTACTGGTAGTTTTCGCAAATAACTTCAAAAATAGCATATTTCTATGAAATCTTAGGTAATATAAATACAGTATAATATATTTTATATAGTTTAGAGAATAATTACTTGATAGCAATTAATACCTTCATTTAATGACATAATTCAAGGTGAATTGTATACAATAAAAATTGCTTAGTTTTAGTTTTTGCCATCCACTCTAATGGTAGTTTTAGTTATTATCGAATTTACTGTCTTCTAAAATATTTAGTTTTAGTTCTTTCATGTTCTCTACAGCTTAGTTTTAGTTATTCTTACCAAAAGTAAAATACCCCAAAACTAGGGGGTTTTGGTTTTAGTTTTAGTTAACTAAAACAACACTTCTCAAGTTATAAATGGCTAGCTAATACTAACTTGATTGTGTAATTAGATTGATCGGTGCGATAAGATATAGATAATTGGTGCTGTCTTACATAGAGTAATATATAGACCTGTTTTTTCACTCACTCCACGAAGTCTATAGCTACTTTCAAGCTAGTATTAAAGGCCCTAAATTCTAAAAATGCGGAATCCTAAGCCAAGAAGATTGACCCACATGCATATAACGTTCAAGAATGAGATATGATCTATACATATGATCAAAAAAGATAGAGCACTTTTGGCTTCATTTTGTTTTTGTTTTCACATCTACACTTTACCGAGTTAGCTATAGCTAATCCTTAAGCTTGTACTTACACCAGTTTATCATACTTGCCACTAACACTTGAAAGGCAACCAAACCTGCTAGCTACTGGTTCTTCCTAGACAGTTAATAAGGTTAGATTAGCTATCACCTTTAAATTAGCTATGCTTTTTTATTCTTTGCTGACTGGCTAGATAAAAGAACAATTTTGCTTAAGATTTTCTTGCAGTATATGGCCAGGGGCATACACAGGAGGGGGGTTCAGGGGGTTACTGGTAACCCCCCCCCCTTTCAAATTAATTATATTCATAGCCCATTTGTTGAGCTGAAGCTCTGCATGCACTGGCAAGTCTCAATCTAACTTGTAGTTTGCACTGTTATAGAACCACAATAATATTATGCTGACATGAATCTAATGCAGCTGCACTGTCAGATAATTAACCCTCAGCGCGCATGCGCAAGAGGGTTACAGTAGTCCTAGTGTCATTCCTTCATTCTGTCACTCTGTCTGTCAACAGGCACTTCTGGAAGGTAGGAACCAGCCAGGCTCTGAAAGCGGCATCAACAGCAGTATTTCACGACGTAAGTTCTTTTAATATGTCAGAATTTTTATTTTGGACTTAATTTTCCTGAAAAAGCGAGTCTTTCCAGAGCCGTGCGATCGTAGGCTTACAGCGGGAACTGCCCTTTAAAAAACTTGCTGGTCACGTGAGCCAGCTTGCAGGTTGCAAACCACTTTTAAATAGCTAACAATTACATGCATTCAGCGTGAGGTGTTGTGTTGCGTAGTTGTTGAGTGAGCAAATACCTAACCTGAAAGTCCCTGGTACCAATCCTCGTCGACGCTTTTTTTTTTCATCTTTTTTTTTCATCCTGTTTTTTTTTCTTTTTCCTTTTGTCTTCTTGCCTTATTTTGCTTTATTTTCCTCTTTCTTCCTACTGTTGCTATTTCTTTCCTACCTTTTCCTTTCTTTTCCTCTTTCTTTCGTGTACTGTTTTTCTTTCTTTCTTCTTCCTTTTTCTTTTATTCCTACCTTTTTTCATTCATTCCTCTTCTTTTGTCCCTCTTCATTGTCATTTTCTCTTTCCTGCCTCTCTTCATGCCACTTCTCTTTCTTTTTTTTTTGTTTCTACACTTTTCCTTTGTTATTATTTTCTTTATCATACTAGCTAACTAGCGCTGAGGGTTTGCACTTCAGTGCTCTAGTTAGCTAGGCAAGCATAGTATAGTGTGTTCAAAGGCTAAAATGAAGAGGCAGAAGCATTCTAAAGATATTCGATCTTATTTCAGTAAAAAGAGAGCAATAGAAAGAGATAGTAAGTAAAAGTATTATATAACATGGCTCACTGAATGAGATCATTGCTTTGTCCAGATTTACTGGAGACCAGTAGTACCATACAGATTACATCAGATCATGCATCTGATATCGAGGAGGATCATCCTCAACCTAGTGGTCTACAGAGTTTGGCCTCTCCTGTGTTGCCAGTAGAAATCATTGAAGGGTCCTGCTATGATATTGGTAACATACTGGTTCCAAGAAAGTTTATTGATGAACTTTGTACTTCAATTAACAGCCTTTCCACTGGTGAATCACCATGTCCAGCCTCCAAATGTTCTGCCATCTAGATTCTCACATGGTTTCAACCGTAGGTTTCAAGTTTCTTGGCTTCAGAAATATTCTTGGCTCCTTTATAGTGTTAAGTTAGATGGTATCTTTTGTGGGCCTTGTTTTCTTCTTCTGTCTTCTGAAAAGCGTAAAAACAAGGGCCAATTTGTAAATAAGCCATTTTCAAACTGGATTAAGATCAGCAGTGCCTTGCTGGAGCATTCCAAGCTTAAGTATCACCATGACTGCCTACAACTTGCTGAAGCCTTGAGAGGTAGCATCCTCAATCCTGCATCACGAGTTGATGTCATGATAAATAATGCTCTTCAACTTGCAATAAATAAGAATAGGCAATGTTTGTGTCACTAGATGGGTGGAGAATATTGATGGTTGGGAACGATTTGCACTATATCACCCATTCCTGATTGAGTTATGTGAAGTAGTTTTATATGGCAATAGTGAATCTAGTAGTTTTAATGATAGCTGGTCTGTAAAAGACAAGAAGAATGCTCTTGCACATCTAAAAGCTTTGGAGTCTTTTGAATTTGTCTACTCCCTAGTTACTCGTTTTAGGTCAATATCTTACATGAAGGAAGCTGCAGTCAAACTACAAGGAAAGATCTTGTTTCTGGCATGGGTATAATTGAACAGTGTAGTAAGGAATTGGAAAGAGAGAGGGAAGACATTGATAATTTTAGCGAACGACTTTTTCGACATGCATCTAGGCTAGCACAGCAATCAGATACCTATTATAGAGCTATGCAAAAACCAGCGGCAGAAGCATCGCTCCAATCCAAGCAATGCATTGGTTGAAGAGTATTTCAAGATTGCTGTGGCTATTCTTTTTCTTGATCACCTCATAAATGATGTTAATTTAAGATTTAGCAAGCATTCCAAAGAAGTTGCCACATTGCAAGGTATTTTTCCAATAAATATCACTAGTTCTACAACATTTAGTGATATTGAGTCAGCTATCTGTCTGTACTCAGATGACCTTCCCAATGCTGCTATTCTAGATGAAGAATTACATCACTGGAAGACAAGGTGGCTACAAACAGCTGAACAGGAAAAACCAAAGAGCTTGAGTGAGGCCCTCAAGAATTGTTCTCCTGATAACCTTCCCAATGTGCATGTCTTGTTGAAGATCTTTGCCACGTTCCCCTTTGCTCCTGTTCCTGTGAAAGATCAGAATCTGCACTTCGTAGACTTAACAATTATCTTCGATCCACACAGACTACTGAGAGACTAAGTGCATTAAATCTCATTCATATTGCCTACGAAACAATAATTGATGTTCATTTTTTTAATGGGTATTGTTGCAGCCACTTTTTACAATTTTTTTTTAATTGTCCCTCAGAAACATATTGGCAGAAGGTGAGAAGTAAGTGGAGCTTTGATGAGGACTGCAGCTATGACAGAAACCAGAGTAGCTCGGGATAGTGACAGACAGCACGTCAAGCGTGGCCCTGGATAGTACATTCATTGAACTGTTCAGAAACTTTTAGACTGTTTTTTTAATTAATTTTATACCACATATCCAGCTAAGAAATGTATTTAATAAACAGCATTACTGTCAAATAATGCTATTATTATGTCTTTACGAGTACACTTGGAATACATACAGTATACATCTACATGCAAGATGTCGTTTCCTTAACCCATTCACTGGCACAAGTGCCATGTGGAGTTGATCGTTCAGTTGGCACTTCTCCGATTAAAAAAAACAAACAATTATCCAATGTAACGTCCTAATAATTTTGCTTTTACGTTGCTGTGACATAGCACTTCCTGTAATAAAAAAAATTGAAACGAAAGCATCAGTATTTTTTTTTAGAACATTGTTAAAATTATGCAGCTGGAACGCTTACTTTGAGCGTCAGTCAGCCCAAAATTTTGTTTATGGTTAGAGGCTCTGAAGCTCAGAATTTAGTAACTAGAAAAAGAACAAGCCGTGTACTGTGTTTGTTAAAAATGCATGAATATTTTATTATTTTAATTATTTTCTGTTGAGGCATTTCAGCAAGAATAAAAAATTTTTAAGCACATCAATACCAAACTCTTTACTATTAAGCAAAGAAGTAATGTTGTAGAGAAGCAAGTAAGATCGGATGATGAAGGAACAAGCAAGCAAGGGACAAACATAGGCCAGATGACACAAACAGTAAACTATTAATTATACACATGACTGAACATGAGGACAAACATGCATTCAAACTTCATTCACACATTATCTTCATATTCACGTAAACACCCCCTTAGACACCCCCTTGGACTGAGCTACAGTATTATATATAGTGGACTGACCCAGCTCAGTCCAGTTCAGTTGTGGTTGTTGTTAAAGTGTTGTCATGTAGTTGGAGTTGTGGTTCAAGTCACTCTGCTAGTCAGTTCTTCAACTCCTCTAGCCATTAGCTTGGAATTCTACTTCATCGCATCACATCTCTTCTTCATTGCATATATTTCTTGAATACTATTCAGCTTTCTATTCATTTACTCATCATTGCATTATCATCCTATTTCGATTCAATATATTTCAAAACCTATCTACTTTGATTCTGGGGTGTTGTTTTACTTTACTCTAGGCTAGCATACAGCGGAACATTTGCGCAGGAAGCGACATTCCCAGTGTAGTGTTCGTTCATTTAAGGGTGAGTCGTGTTGCTTCTACTGAGAAACCAGCCGCCACGCCCATTGCGCACTAGATGATTTAAGTATAATCGAGAGCAGTGGCAATGCCGAGAATTTTAGGCTTGGACAGTGCAAAGGTTAACCATCAATTTATGGCGACACTTTACTATCCTGGCCCAGCTAATGAATTATTTATGAATACACACATTAGTTGTCATCACATATTATTATATAGATAATGATGATGGCAATAATAATAATAATAATAATAACAATAATTAATAATAATAACAATAATAATAATAATAGTAATAATAATAACAAAACTAAAGTCTTGTAGGCTCTCTGGACTTTCACCATCGCTATCCTTGTCAGAAAAGTGGTTTCACTGCCGTCAATTTTGCTTGGAATGCTGTTACAGCGGAGGAACAACTTCTATTGCTGGTCACATTATTGATAATGAATACCTGTTCATGTTTTGGCTTTGGTCTACAACACAACACAATACATTTTCAGAGAGCTTTGGCTATGCTGTCGCAATTGAAACAATACAAAAATGTCATATACACACACAGACACATGTATGCATGCCAAAGTGGTGTTTCAATAAACAGCTACTAGGACAAAGCTGTTCGTATAATTGGCAGGTGAGGAAGCAAGGAGACACTGTCAAGGGTAACACAATTGAAAATCTGGGTTATTTGTTTTTATTCCACCCTAGATATCTTCACAATACCTTTAGGTACATGACCCTAGACCACGATATTTCCCGATATTTCCCCGATGTGTACCCTAGTAGTTATAGCAACCAGCCAAACTATGGCTACCTTCCTCAGGTGTTCCTTCTAAACCTGGTTAGAGCAGCTGCTAAAATATCAGCAGGGGGTATGGGGAGCCCCCTACCACAAACTTCACCCAGTGAGTTACCTGTCCTAGTAACTACAGTAGTGAAGGTATCTAGTGTGGAATAAACCACTTATTACACTCCCCAGACTTTATCGAGCTATATTTTCACTCAGGCCTCTAAAAATAAATTAGCCTGCTCATGACATATTTTACCATATCACACTCTGACTCATGTAATAAGTACTATATATATGTTTAGATATACATATGTCATTTTGTACTTTGGCCCTGGCATTTTTGTGTTAGTTTGGTGGCTGACCCCATCCTAAACTCCATAACCAATCAGATCATTATTTCAGTTATCCACTGCTACTGTATTTCAAAATAATACCACACTATTTTGTATTGAAAAATGACTCTGGCTATGGTAATAGTACGAGTAATAGCATGGGTAGCCATGCTATTCAGGATTAATAGCACAAGGTGAAGCTAGTGCTGTTTTAATTGCTTTAAGAGTGCTATTGATCCCTAATAGCACAGGTTACCAGTGCTACCACTCGTTAATAGTAGGCCAGCTTTTTAAAACATCATTTGCAATTGTAGCTATACTGTATTGTTCACTCACTATCTCCTTATTTTCAGGATTAGCTTCCTCTGGAACTTCATTTTCAATATATGGCCCCTCCTAATCTGTTGAAAAACATTCAGTCTAATATGGGTAGAGCTTATGTGGTAAAGAATGACATTGTCTCCAACTAGAAACTACTCTAACTGTATTAACTTGAAAATTCATTGGCCATTAGGCCAACCACGAAGATAAGTCTTGTGTAGGTATGTCCAGTTGTGTGAAAGTGTTGTGTGTTAGAGCTACTATAGCAAATAAAACGTTTAAATAACATGACTTGTTTTTTGTTTTTTGTTTTGTTGTTGTTGTTGTTTTTCAATTCAAATAGTTGCAGTGAGTGGTTACTATGGCATTGAATTCCCTTTATCCTAGCTATATGCGTAATTTAAAACTTGACCTTTTCTTTCAATAGCTTGAGTGTTAAACTATAAAATCAATCTCTTAACAGTAATGTAGTTTTAGGCTTGCTCGCCATTGGTGTTCAAGCACATTATGAGTATTATTGCTAGATCACTATAATAGTGAGAGAACTCAGCTATATTTTTGGAAATTGACGAGGGAATGCGGCGTAAAGTGAAAGAATGATAGAGAAGCAAAAATTTCACAAAGTGTAAGTCCACAATCATGATAGAAGGACAGACAGATTCAGAAGCCGAAGAGATAGACAAAGGAGGAGAAGGGACTCCAGGACTCAAGAAGAAGAGCTGAAGAAAGGAAGGAGGGAGATAAAAAAAAGCTGAAATAGTTCAAGAAAAAAGAGAGCAGGAGAGGGAAACTGATGTAATTAAACCAAGTTGTAGAGGATAACAATGAATAAAAAAACTTACGCTGCTGCATTTTTACATTGTAATAGTACGGCGCGTAAGTTGCCCATTCAAAAATGTATGGGAAAAATTGATGTTCAATTGAAATCGCACGGGGAAAGTGAAATAGCTCGTAACTAATTGAAATACCTTGGTAACTAAGTGGAAACTAAGTGAAATACCTCGGTAGTTAAGTGAAATAGTACGGGTAAGTGCGCACGCGTAGAGTGTTAACCTTGGAAATGTACAATTCCAGTAGTTTCTAGTTGGAGACAATGTCCTTCTTTACCACAGAACCTCTACTCGTATTAGACGGAATGTCTTACAACAGATTAGGAGGAGTCGTATGATGAAAAGAAAGTTCCAGCGGAAGCTAATCCTGAAATAAGGAGATAGTAACTGAACGATACAGTGTAGCTACAATTGCAAAAGACTTTTTTAAAAGCTGGCCTACTATTAGCGAGTGATAGCACGGGTAACCTGTGCTATTAGGGGTCAATAGCACGATTACCCGTGCTATTACTCATACTAATAAATCAAGTGCCACCTGTGTGGCAGGGTCGTACTTGCTAGTAATTGTTAATGTTGGACATTGTTACCGTCAAAACCTGCTGTTATTTGGTCGTTAACACAGTATGAAATGGTAACCATGGAATGAAATAAATACACCACGGCAATTCATAATTATCACTTGATAAACAACGTCGCTGGGCTGGAGCAATAATTCTTTAATATAATTATTATATATAATGGTATATAATAGTTAAACCATGCGTTTGAGGAATTATCATTGATAACCAACCCGATCCTGAGGAGTCGTATCTCCTGTTCTCTTTGAAGCTCCTCCAAATACAGCAACGCTTGGAACCTGGCGCGATAGTTGTCTATACACACATCCACTGATCATAACAGCACCTGCTAAAGGTAAACCAAACCCTCCACCAGCAACCACATAAACCTACATGTATAGGCTAGTATTTGTAGGTATTCTGTTTTAATACTAACATTAAATACAAAAAGAGAACAAATTGCAACAGACTAGGAGGGACATGTAAGATAGTGTGAGGGGACAGATAGCCATCCAGCTTTGAATAGAGCATTTAAACGGGGAATCTGAGCAACACTAAACGCTTTCCCCCCCCCCCACCCCCGTTTTACTACATTGAATGCTCTAACGTGCCCCTGCATACTTCTGGACAACTGAATTTTTAGAAGTACGGCGGAGTTATCTCCCCTAACCTCTACCCTTCCAAAGTCGGCAGCTCGATAGCTATCACAGCTATCCAATCCATTGCTCCCTGATAAGGCTTCCCAAACCAAAAGAAGCTCACTACTTAGGTCGAGGGAAGTTTGGCTTTAATCGGCTCTTTTCGGTTCAAAGTGATATAAAAGTGCCCGTTTTTTTAATCACATTTGAACTGAAAAGTGCCTTGAACGGAAAAGTGCCTTGAACGGAAAAGTGCCTTGAACGGAAAAGTGCCTTGAACGGAAAAGTGCCTTGAACGGAAAGTACCTGTTACTAATTAATGATTATGAACTTTTTCCTTGCCACATATCTGAAAACAGGGGATTAATTAATCCTTTTCGGCACCTAACAGCAAATGTAGTGCAAAGACATGACCTACTAAATTTTAATCTTTTAGGAAGGGAATATTTTGAACAACGAATACAGGCTTACTATTTAAAAAATCCAAGTGTCAAAGTTCCCCAGAGAAGGAAAAAGTTACAAACGTTTAGTTCAAGTAAAAATAAATCAAAAAGACGAACTAATGTAGCACAGCAAGAACTAAAAGAAAGTCCAAAAGTGTATGAGAAGAAAAATAGCATATGCAAATAAGATTGGAAAAAATCCAGACATCATTGGCCAGCAGTACATAGAATATCCTCGTGCAATATGTACCACTGATGGACTACCTGTGAAAGGCCAGAAAAGCATTGCTACCAATTTTTTTCAAGCCAGATATAAAAATACCACATTAATTAGTCACACTCTCCCAACAAACTGGATTCCTGACTCAGTTATTTTAGAAGGTATGTTCTTGATACATACGAAACCACTACATAGTAACAAAGTCATGAAAGACTACGGAAATTTTATTATGAGGCGATTCATAGTACCTTATCTCAAGAAGGGAAGCCAAGAAATACATTTACTTTTTGATGATCCAGGAAGACAGACTGAGAATCCTAAAAAATTTGAACAGTTACGAAGAGATACACTTTCTGATGACCACACTTGTTTTATTTTTTTCAATGATGCTGAGATTCCTGTAAAATGGCAAAGTATTATTAAGTGCAGAATATGCAAACAAAAATTAACTACTTACCTCTCTGAATATCTTGTTGGTAACATCAGGACATTTTTAGCTGAAGGGCAAAAGTTTGTCACATCTGGAGCCACAGGAACGTTAGCAAGCATGGTTGTCACAAAAAATGAGGGTCCATATTTGTGGTCAGTTATAGAATCACGTGTAGATGAATCAGACACTAGACTCTGGCTACATATGAAACATTCGGCAGGTAGAAGAAAGTTTATTTTGTCTCCAGATACTGATGTTTATCATATCGGTCTTCCTTTGGTTTCAGCAGGGGATTCTGTTATCATTCAACTCAGTAAACCCAGTGATAAGGATCTAAAGTTAATTAATCTAAATATCCTGATTGACCTGCTGAAACGAGATCCAGATTTAGTTCACATTCATGATTCCCACATTCCAAGAGTTCTTCAGACACTGTTTGTTTGCACTGGTTGCGATTATATATCCTTTTTTTCTGGGATAGGCAAGGCGTTTTTCTACAAAGTATTCTTTCAATATGCAAAATTCATTGCAGCTGATCTTTCTGGACCATTTGTGGAAGTCATTTCACATACAAACTTGTTAGAACAAGCCAAAGCAAGCCAATTTCCGTTCATTAGACTAGTTGGTTGTGCTTACTTCAAAAAGCATGCAAATGCTTTCTTGGGGGAAACTCCATCTTCTCTCATGAATTCAATTGAACCTTCAACTGCTATAGAAGAGAGACACAAGAAGTGGCTTGATTTGATACGCCAGACCATTTGGGATAGAATATCCACAGAAAATGAGAGTATACCATCTTTTGATGCTCTTCATTACCACTGGCTAAGGAGTTGTTGGGTACTTCATATGTGGCAGCAGGCAGAATGCAACGAAATGATGCTTGCTTCCCTGAATGGCAATGGTTGGATTGTAGGACATCAGAGCATTGAAATACTTTGGGATACAGCGGAAAACATCCAATCAGTGAGGCAAAATGTGAAACTACTCATGAATGGATGTGGTTGCAAGTCAGGATGTAGAACTGGAAGATGTGGCTGTAAAAAAAGTTCCAGACTTTGTGGTGCTGGATGTCGCTGTACCAATTGCCAAAACACACAAGATATTGTACACCAAGAAGAAGATGAACTGGTCAGAATTGAAAGGTAATTTTTTGATGTGTGTATACAATATAATTATTTTACTATAAAATTATTTTATACAATCATATTAAAACTAATCTATATTAAAATAAAATTAAGTTTCAATGGTGAACAAATAAATCAGTGGAACACACATATAAAATCTATTTATTGTGTAGATACACTACCTTAGATGAAGAAATTGACCTTCTGATGGAAGACATATTTGGAGTTGATCAAATTGAGGATCAAGCAGATGATGACAGCAGTGAAGGTGAAAGCGACTGTGACAGTGTTGAAGATGTGGCAAGTGTCAATTTTTTCGATAGCATCACCGATGGTGAAGATGAAACCAGTAGTGATGATGACTAAACACCATAATTTTCTCCCATTTTTCTTTCTTACTTTTGTGATGTTATTTGTTTTTGTCTTTTTTTTTTAGTTATTATTTCACGGTCACATCACTTACTCAACAGAATTAATCCTTCAGTTACATTTTTATTTAATGTCAAAGAACTGTTATTTAATATAGTCATGTTATGATAACCTTATAACATTTTTAGTATGACCATAACTTCTTTATATTAGACATGTGTTCATTTAATATCTTTATGAAGCTGTCTCATTATAGTCTATATTTACACCTCTACAAAATAACCTTACATTCTAAGAACATGCTTTAAATTCTCAGATATGATAGTTCTACCTTAAATAGACAAGCACTTAAATTATGAGAGCAAAAGAGAGGTCAGGAACGCTGTTTAATAGTGACTAGTTGAGGCTATTCACATTTACTGATCGAAACGAGGTTCAGAAAGAGCCATCTAAATAGCAGTAGATAATGGATACTTAAGTAGCAAAAGGTGGATATTAATATGTAAGAGTTATTCTTTAAAATAATGCTTAGTTGAGGGCTTACTAGGAATATTTTCACAAAATATTAGCCTTGAAAATCGGCTTACAATTCTCTTTATTCCCGGGTCAGCTTACCAGATGACGTAATCCTAGTACGCGGTGCAATAAAAACCGGCGTTTTCTGGTGGGTGGCGTAACGACTGTTTTGTTAATCACATTTGAACGTGAACCTGGTGGATAATTGGTCGTTTTGTGGATTCCCCCAACCTACCGCCTCCCTGACCCCGGATGTAACTGTAAGGTAATTGTACAAGTACTGACCGCGTAGCAGTAAACTTCCAGAGGTCCAATTATGGAGTCTACCTGTCGAGTTGCGTTACTTCTAGTGCTTGCTGTAGTAGGGGGTAAGTTAGTATTGTTTTGGGGTTATTGTACCTAGCTGGTCCCCTGGTGTAAACCCTGGGCATGATGAGCCCTAACGTTATGTGCTTTGAGCATCGTGCCCAAAGAAGCATGCCAAAAAGTTTCAAAAAAATTGTGTATTGTCAGTAGCTTACCAGCATTCTGTACATACTTTAAAAGTTACAGGCAACATTCTTATACTGGGAAAGAATCTGGAACTTTGGACATAATGTACTTCATCCCAGGATTTTAAATAGGGCACTTTAATTAAGTAAGGATATAGCTACCTTCACCTTAGTCTCGCGTAGCCAGACCCTTTACCAATCGCTGCGCGGGAAAAGGGTCTGGTAAACTGACATAGAGCAGTTTGTTCTTGCTTAGTCAGCAAGTGGTTAACTGTGGTTCAATTAGTGTGGGTGTAAATCGTTAAATATTTTCAGGCGCGTGAATTGTACAGATCAGTAGGCAGAGTTCGTTCTGTATTGCCATGAAGAAATGTTACTTGTGCAAAGCAATGCTGGGAAATGCTGCCGGTTAAAAATTAATGGCACTGATTCTTGGCTAGCATTATTCACCTTTAAGCATGACAAAAACCTAAGGTACCATGGCATATACAATGGCCTGTGCACAAAGCAACAACTAAGCGAAATTTCCAACTGCAGATATCTTAAAAAAGCTAGACCAAGTCACTGCTTAAACTAATGGCATCACCTAAAGGAAGAGTTTTGACACAGCTGTTGGAGAGTTGTTGTGCACAGAAATACTATACGCGCAAAAGTTTTAGCAGTCTTACTTCACAGGATATTACGTCACCTATTGTTTGCGGTCTCCCCAATTAGCGAGGGGAACAAACTGCTCAATGTCAGTTTACCAGACCCTTTTCCTGCGTAGCGATTGGTAAAGGGTCTGGCTACGCGAGACTACCTTCACCTTGACCTTCCTTGTTGTGAATTTGTAAGCATTAGAAACTATACGAAAACTGTCGTGGGTGATTCCATGTCAAATCAGATAGGAGGGTGGAACCACCCTATCACAGATAGTCTATTTTGTGTGCAATGAGTATTTTCCATGAAATAAAAGTCCCAAAATATTTGTGTCAATTCAAATCCATTCTCATGTTATGGAATTTTCAAAAATCGTGCTCGTAGCCCAAATAAGACATGCCATGCCCCCTTTATATCCAAACAAATTAGACTAATCTGTGACGGGGTGGTGGAATTTTATTTTCCACAGGTTGATTTCAGAATCACCCTGAAGTAATACTGCTTCAAGAGAAGAAATGATGACTAGTGTTCACTATAGTCGTCAGCCCAAAGTTGTGTGGTTTAATCCCATCAACTATCCTATTTTAGTTTTTGCTCCAGCACCTAATATTTCATGCGAGCTACCTTAGCTATTCTTAGTACAGAGCATCAAAGAAAATTATTGATTTAGATTGCCCATTAGCTGGTATGGCAGTCGACAAACAAGTAGCTTATATTCAAAGTTAGATATCATTTCTGACAGATACAGTGGATATGGCATAAAAGTTGGGTTTCTGTAATTTCATTTTGTGCATTTGTCTATGGGTACAGCAGTCAAAAATAAGCAGTCAAAAATATAGGTAGTTTTTTTGGTTCACCTGTGGTTATGGCTGTGTGACTACTACCACACAAAGTAGAAATTTAGATTTGTTAAAGCTAGAAACAGAGTAAATCTAAAAGTGTCTTCATACTTTGCGGACTAGTTCTATACTGTGGGGCAGTTAGAGGAAGGAAGGATGCATCCAAGCAGATGACCTAGATGGGGGGGGGGGGGGGGGGGGGGGGGGGGGTGGGGGGGAGGAGAGGGGGGATAATCTAAAGCATCATGCAGTGGTCCTCAGAGGGAGTGGCTGAACAAACTACATACACTGCAGGGGTCAACTGAGGTTGAACTCTCCTTGGTGATATAATAACATAATAATATAAACAGTAAAGTTTCAGTGTACCTAATTTGGTGGCTTAAAACAGTTTTATTGGATTTTAATTTCAATTTGTATGAAACAGCGAAGTAAGAATTGTATTTGAGCTGGAAATTTTCAATTCTAAGTGATACTCTTGGAAAATTTGATAGAACATAGCTAATAATAGTTATTTTTAAACATGGTATGAATAACAAAAGCATACAATGAAAGTTAAGTGAAATATAATCAGCTTACAATACAAAAGTTAGCTTGTTTGCACTCAACGATGACATTTGCTGAAGCCCTTCCCATAAATACTACGTATAGTTGCAGTATGGTAGTAAGGCTGAGGTTCAGCTGTGAGTGGGGGCTGTTTAATCCAAAAGACCTTAGCAACATTTTCTTGTGATTCATCTCGCACTCCCATGTTAGAGAAGATTTTTCTCACTAGGCACCTTGCCTCTACTGGATGTAGTCAATCCTGCAGTTAGAAATAGGAAAATTTAAGCAAAACCAAGTATGAATTAAATGTGGTCCAATTTCTCTTTGGTCAATACTCTAGTTTTCACAAACAACTTATTGTAACTATCTGAAAGCCGAAAGAAAAATATGTGTGGTCAAAACAAGTAATGATGTGGACTTTCAATGTTGATGCAATCTGTATAATAAAAGATTTATGTGTAATGACCTCTCTGTCGTATAATTGCACTGGCATCCAACAGGAATGACTTATAGGGCAAACAAGGCAAAACCACTCACACATGAGTCTCAATTGACATTTTGGTGTGTGTTTACATATATATGTGGCCAAAATTCGAAGAGCTTATGCGTGTCCATCTGGAAGGCTCTTTAAAACTTTAACATTAGAGCATACACAAGATTTGAAGCATAGTTAGGTTCAAAATGGTATGGTAACTACTTAGAAGAACTTTTTTTTTCATAGTCAAAAAAGATACGGCAAGTGGATAATATCTTGAAGACCCTTTACTAGAGCTTGTTCCAATAACTGGGTTTTTTAGTAGCTGGGAGCTATTATCTAAATGAACATGTAGCTCTTCACATAATATATATGTCAAGAGCTACATGTTCATTTAGATAATCAAAATTATTTTTCTGGAAAATTGTGGAAGAAAGACTATTTGTTGGCTAGCTATCGCTACTTGTACTTTTAGAAATCAATCAACTGAATATAATAGGAGCAACAGTGTTAACTTCAGGTTAGCTAAATGTAGCCATTTTGTGTTCTGAACAATTATTTTGCATTCTGACCCTAGAGTCAACTTTGATCAAGTCTAGGTATAAATTTTAAAAGTATTTTATCTCATTGTTTACATTCTTATGCTGAAGGGCTCACTCGCTCTCAAGCACACCAGATGATATGAAGTTTGACAACTTGATTGCTCAGCCACTATTTTATCAATGCTGAAGTGAATATGTAAACGAACAGAGGAAGCAAGCTAGCTACAAAATGGTTAATGTTGTGACAAAGTTGTAAGGTTGGGGAATCACTGGGGCTGTGCAGCACTGTGCTACTGTATACTAATTGCTATTTCTGTTTTTTAGAGTAATATTTTGTGTGGTGTTTACAGATGTAGAGAGTGTTCAACTGAGGCTTAGATTTGATTCAGGTGACTCTTACATTTCTGAAGGACGTCTTGAGATATACTACTCATATGAATGGATTCCATTCGCCATTACTGGGTTTAACATGCATGCAGCAGATCTGGCATGCAAGTCACTGGGATATACTTATGCCTCAAGATATGCCAGAGTTGGCACTTTATTGTAAGTTTTGAATTTTTGTTTAGTTTTATTTAGACTCTTTTGTTAGAGACTATTTTATTTTAATGTGATCTTTTGTATGAATCCTTTCAAAAGAAACATTAGAACTGAAAGCTATGATTTGAAAGCAAACTGTGGAACAAAATGTGGAATTCGTTCAGTTGCATTATATTTAAAATTTCACAATTCCACAACTTCCTTTTTAGACCTGATATTCCTCTACTTTTGACACTGCCACTTGAATATAATGTATCTATTAATATACATATACATGTGGAATTTATTCTGTTGCATTTACATTACACTTTTTATACTAGAGTGGTAGTATTGAAGGGTGGATAAATATCAGACCTGAAAGTAAATAGCTGAATTTGAAGGCTAAAATGTAAATGCAGCTGAATGAATTCCACATGCAAGTGAATATGTACATATAATAATATATACATATTTACTTATATATTTAGCTATTGCAACTTGAATTATCAGTTTATCAGGCGCGTAAGTTGCCCATTCAAAAATGTATGGGAAAAATCGCTGTTCAATTGAAATTGCACAGGGGAAATGAAATAGCACGTAACAAATTGAAATACCTAGGTAACTAAGTGGAAACTAAGTGAAATACCTCGGTAGCTAAGTAAACTAGTATGGGTACGTCCGCACGCGCAGAGCGTTAACCTTGGAAAAGTACAGTTAGAGTAGTTTCTAGTTGGAGACAATGTCATTCTTACCACTGAAGCTCTAACCGTATTAAATGGAATAACAAATTAGGAGGGGCCGTACATTGTAAAGAAAGTTCCAGCGGCAGACGCTAATTGTACGGGCTACTGGCACCGCACAGTGTCCCACCTCAAATGAAGGACCAGGATGTCTGATGCCTCTGAGGCTTAGTTATATTACTACGCAGCCGCTGGCGTGAGCTTGCAGCCTTGTAGCAAAACTAAAAGCGCCTACTCCCTAACTAAAGTAGCCAGAGTTCGGTTAATCAGACAACAACTAATAAATGACCACAACGGAACTAAATACACAGGAACCAAAGGCGGAAGCCAGTGGTTAAGGTGACTAGGAATATAATTAAGGGTTGGTAAGGGATGCATACATAAAGGATGACAAATGAGTAGTGGTTAGTTTTCAAGTCCTGCTTGATTTGTCTGTGACTGAGTCCCAGGCACTAATCCTGAAATAAGGAGATATTGACTGAACGTTACAGTGCAGCTACAATTGCAAAAGACTATTTAAAAAGATGGCCTACTATTAGCGAGTGATAGCATGGGCAACCTGTGCTATTAAGGGTCAATAGCACTCGTAAAGCAATTAAAATAACACTCGACTTCGCCTCGTGCTATTTCAATCGCAATACTCATGCTATTAATCCCGAATAGCATAGTTACCCGTGCTATTACTCATACAAACACTCATTTTAAGCAATAGAGAGCTTAAAATTTAGTTTATCATTCTAGCTTTCTTAAAGTGCAGGTTTATTCTTTAGCAGTATACTGTAGCCAAAATGTATTAGTCTTTTCACGGCATGCCAGTCAAACTGTTGTTTATGAATACAAATTGTGTGGTCTTTTAGCAGATACTTGTAGGTTGCTATGACATAGCGTAGGCTGCCAATTATCGACTAGAAGTCTGCCAATTCTCATTTCTCGACAGTCGCAGTTCTGGAGTGTTAAGTTTATAACCAATGGAAACTACAATCCTTACCCTAGAATTTCATTATTGACTTCCATGTACAATTGGACAGGGGTTGTAGCTACTGTTGGTTATATCGGGTCATCTCTGTTTTCTTTTATCAACGACCTATACCAATTTATCATTTTCCATTCATTTTGTATTGCTCAATTATCAACGGTCAACCCGATTCACTATTGAAATCTCCCTATACAATAACCCACTACCAAATGTACTCAATTTATTTATGTGTCATTTTTGTTGTATAGAAGTTTTTTTTTGTTTTGTTTTGTTTTTTGTTTCTTACTGGAGCAGTTATAACAATTAGCCTACTGGATAGCAAATGCATACAGAATATTGCCTGTTCTTGGGGCTAAAATATGAGGGCTAAAACCCTTATGTGTATTTATCAGGTATATAATATTATATCCCATTGGCTTAAACTTTGTACTCCCTAAAATAGTTCATTTTGCTAGCATGCCATTTTTTAGTTTATCTTTTTTACAGCTACTCGTTATTCTTGTTGTTGCTATTACTGCAGTTATGGTCAAGCTACTACAGTTTACACTATCACCAATGTGGCATGCTCTTCAACTGCCTCTTTGTTTGATTCCTGTACATACTCACGAAGCAGTTATATCTCTCACTATAATGACGTTGGTTTAGACTGCACTAACTCTAGTAAGTTATTTATAGTGGGGCAACTGACCAGATGAAATCCTCTATATCTGACCAGTATTGCGAGTATGTGGAACAAATTTCATTCTGTCTTAGTTTTTACTGTTTATTATTAGTTATCTTGCTATTTCCCAATTTTAGGGAGTTCTCTCAGACTGCTGTCTCGTTTTGGTTATACTGGAGGTACTTCAGGACGTCTAGAGATATATATCAATAACACTTGGGGGACAGTCTGTGATGACAACTTTGGTAGCCTGGAGGCAGGAATAGCTTGTCGTCAGTTGGGTTTCACCAGATATAGTAGTTATTATAGTGCTGAAGACGTATATGGGTAAGTATCTTATCTACACATATTTAATAGTGATGTGCAAAAAAAGTTTATTTTTTTGTCACAAGTAAATTAATGGACTCTTTATACAGTTGGTGTTATAAAAATTATGAATTTCATTCTGCAAACTAGCCTCACCTTTCCTTTCATGCGTAATTACACCCAACCGACTTCTTCGTTTTTTGTTGTTGTTTTTAATACAATGTTTGCCTTGGAATGTTATACCACAAGTGGTTCTTCAACAAAATATATGTAAAGTTACCTTAAGCTGAATGACTTCATTGATAGACTGGAGCATTCACAGAGAACTGTATTAGCAACAACAAAAAATTGTGTCAAGTTCAAGAGAGGCCCTGAAACTAACAGAAAAGCCAGTGCCTTTACACCCGAATGTGTTCCACAAAGTCATTTTCTAAAATGGCGGTAAGTAACTTGTGGTGGTATGGAGACCGGTAGGCACTGCCACCAGAGTTCTGCCGATAAGGTTTATAATTTTCTTACACGAGTCAGAACTGAATTAGAAAAATGACGAAATCGTATATATACGAAGGAGGTGCGTGGGTGTTGAGCATGCGTGCATAAATGATCAAGTCCATATATGGGCAAGTTCTAGAGTGCTCGGCGGGAAAGTAAAGGATTTGTTATGATGTGCGTTATATAGTAAATGATAGTTCGATCATAAAGATAAAACAAAAGTGAAAGGTGGTATTCTTCTTGATTATGTGGTGGCATTTCACCACATCTCCCCCCCCTCAAGAGTCGCCACGTCCATCCAAAGGAGATCCATCCTGGACAGGCGATGATGATGCAGGCCATGCCTGGCGTGACAGGGCATCGGCAACGACATTGAGGCGTCCTTCCAAGTGGACTATTCGAACGTTGAAGTCAAGCAGCTTCAGTTTCCACCTCCATAGTCTGTTGTTTAATTTGGGAGACTCAAACAGGTGGACCAATGCCTTGTGGTCCGTAAAGGCTGTGAACTCGACACCTCGAAGATAGTATGCAAAGTGTTCCACGGTAGTCAGCAGAGCCAAGGCCTCGATTTCAGTTGCGGAATAACGAGATTCCCGGGGCAACAGCTGCTTGGAGTAGAATGACACAGGTTTCCACTCGTTGGACCTATATACACACAACACTCCACCAACACCAGCAGTGGAGGCGTCAACAAAGATACAAAGAGAATCGCCATCGGCAGGAACCATCAATTCAACATAATTCACAATAGCATTAATAATAGAATCAAAAGCACAACACATAACATCATTCCACACAACATTTTTGGGAGAGTTTTTGCTGGTGTGTGGCGTGAGAACCTTAGACAGGTCAGCAAATCTTGGCACAAACTTTGAGTAAAAGTTTGCCAGACCTAAAAATGACCTCAATTGTGACACAGTCTTAGGTTTCACGTAAAGTCGAAATTGCTCAACACGTGCTTGTGGTATCGATAAGTGACCTTCACCCACAATAAAACCCAGAAACTCAAAAGATTTGTATCCCCAACAACACTTACATGACTTGACTGACAACCCGTGCAATGACAATCTCTCCAGCACAGAATTAATGTGAACTAAGTGATCGTCCCAAACAACAGAAAAAATGATTATATCATCTATGTAGGGTGAAGAGAAATGTTCTAAGCCCCTAAGGACTTCTTGCATTAACAGCTGAAACGTAGCAGGTGCGTTTCTTAGCCCGAAGGGCATACGCTTGTAATGGTATTTACCATGTCTACAGGAGAATGCAGTGTATTTGCGAGACTCCAAAGACATGGGAACCTGGTGAAAACCCTTTAATAGATCTAATTTAGAAAGGAATGTTGCTTTGCCAAGCCTAGAAACAGTTTCTATGACAGAGGGCATTTGGAAGGGCTCAGGGACAGTAACAGAGTTTAATTTCCTGTAGTCCACAACAATGCGGACATCACCATCCTTCTTAATTATAGGGATGGGTGGGCTGGACCATGGGGATGTAGATGGCTCAATAATGTCCATACTTAGCAATTCTTCGACACTTTTCTGGAATGCTGGTTCTAGGTGAGCTGGAATGGAATATGATGGTGTCCATAATGGATCCGACCTAGTTAAGGTGATAGAATGAGACACTGTATTGGTAAGACCAGGTACATCAGAAAACAACGTATTATGCTTACTCAGCAAATCTAATAGAGACGAACGTTGCTTGACACATAATTCTGAACTTATTCGGTGGTCTGACACAGGCATAGTTTCATCAGCTTCACATTCGGGAACAGCTACTACAGTATTGATATCACAATGTTTGCCATAATCTTTAAGCAGATTAATATGGACAACTTTCCCCTTACATTTGGACTTATTTGGGGCAATTCTATAATTCACGTCAGATAACTTTTCCTTGATAACAAAGGGACCTTCCCAAGATGCTTCCAGACTGGAGTGCAGACCTGGGATACGCTTCCAAACCAAATCACCAACGGAAAAGTTTCTGAGTGTCCTACATTCAGTTTGAGCTCTTTGCTCCACTACGCTGTCTCTTAATCGACCCTTAAGTGACTGAAGCAAGGTAGAGACATTTGAATCCAGATCTTCAAGAAATCTAGGGAGATCCGTAGAATCCTCTGTGGATAGCCAATTTGACTTTAACGTAGCTAGAACATGAGGAGTTGGCTTCAAAAAGGTCAATTCATATGGGGTAAATCCAGAGCGGGAATGGGGCAAATTTCTCAAGAAGAACAATGCCAACTCAAGTACATTTGGCCAGTCAATGCGTTGTACAATAGATTTGCGCAAGACTGCCTTGAGGGTGGAATGGAACCTTTCCAGTTTGCCATTGGATTCTGGATGGTACGGTGAAGTTGAAATTCTCTGTATTGCAAGCTTTTCATAAAATGACTGTAAAACTTTCGACATAAAATTGGTTCCCTGGTCGGATAGTATAGCTACCGGAGGACCAAACATGGAGAAAATAGACAAGAGTTTATGGGCTGTCTCATTAGCAGTGCAGGATTTCATAGGGTATGCAAAAGGAAAAGATGTTGCAAGATCCATTGCCGTTAAAATATATCTAAAACCTGACTTGGATTTAACAAGTGGACCAACTACGTCCACAGCTAGTTTTTCAAATCTATGAACAATCAGTTCAGGGGCCACCAAAGGAGCTTTAGGGGGGCCACGTTTATCAAACAACTGACATTTAGAGCAAGATTTAATATACTTTTGAATGTCTTTATGCATACTAGGCCAGGTAAAGTGGCTATTAATAATAGATCTTGTTGCACTGATACCAAAATGGCCAGAATGATCATGAGCAATTTTAATAATGTCATTTCTCAAGGGATTAGGAACTATAACAGAGTGGGAAAGGCGTCCATTTGTTGTGGTCAAGCACATCAGGATGCCATCTACAACAAAGCATCTCTTTTCTTTGTTGTCTGCCCAATCCCAGAAGGGTTTAAGTGACACATCAGCCTTCTGAAGTTTAATCAGGTCAGCTTTTGAGACACCAGGGATAGATATTGAGGGAAATGGAACATGTATACCCTTGGACTTTTCACACGTGTCTGCAGAGTCAGGATTAGAAACGGAGACTTCAGCTGAAAGTGGGACAGAACTATTGTTAGAACACGGTGAGCTGTCATCACTGGCAATGGACGTAGCGGTCAAGCTAGCCTCGCTCTGTTGCTGGTCACATGGGGACAAAGCAGACAAATCTACGGAGATATTATCCAAATCTAAGTTATTGTCAGAAATATCTTCTAAAGATGTTGGCACAGCAGCATCACTGATAGCTGTATTTGTTTCTGTTCAGCTTCATCAGCCTTAGATTGTGCACGAGTAATTAGAACATTACGTGAGGTAGAGTTAACCTTATACATAAGATCTCTAAAATAGTCACCTAGATCTCTACCCAAAAGGGCAGTACCCTTGGGGAGCTTAGGGTGCATGGCGAACAAGCATTTGCCATTAACACCCGGGGCTACTAATGAAAGTGTGTAAGCAGGCACAACAGTACTAACTCTTTCAAGACCTTTTAAATTGAGATGGGTTGCAACAACATTGTCATCATTCACAAGATCACTTGCGATGACCGACACCTCGGCACCAGAATCTAGTTGCAGGAGTGCAGGTTTCCCATTAATAAACCCCTCAATGGTGTAATCCAGTACATGGGGTTGACCCTGAGACAGATTCAAACAATCTGGGACCTCAGTATCAGACATGGGTTGCATGCAATCACCTCCAAGAACTCCAACTGACCGGTCATTTTCTCTAGCAGGTTTTTTAACTGTTTTAGAAGCATTAGTATTATTAGTAGGCACAGTGGAAGTAGTAAATGTAGCACTAGAGTTAGAAGAAAACTGAACTGCACGGTGTTATGGCTCTACTGTAGCTTTGTTAGAAGAGGAAGCATTAAAGTGAGAACGTCGTTCGGGACAGCGATTCGCAAAATGTCCCATGTTGTTACACTTGTAGCATGTAATTGTGGACAGAAAATCATTGCTAGCAGATTTATGCTTTTGTTTCGAATTGTCATCACTAGAGGTGTTAACGTTATTATAATTTGTGTGTTGGTATGAACGGTGATAATTGGACTGACGCTCAGAACGAGCACTAGAACTATTATAATACCTATGGTTTCGCTGAATGCTATCAGAGTACTCAGGAGAGGTGAGGTATTGAGAGTATGAGGACATAACACAATGTTCAGTCTTAGTTCCTTGCTTGTACACATATGCTCTGCCATCTCTGGACATGGAGCTAACAATATTCAAAACAGAAATAGCCCGTACAATATGTTTGAGAGTGTCATCCTCAAACTTAGACATAGACTGAAGAGACCGTAGGGCAGTGAATTTTCTGTATGCATCTATATTCAACCATTGAGAAGCTGTGTGATGACCATTAGAGTTAAATTTGTCGGCAATATGGTCAAGGCAATCATGGATACCAAACCCACCAAACTCTAGCATTAACGACTTAAGAGAGTCCCAAGACCCAATACAACTCTCAACTTTGGATTCATAGAACTCTAACCACTTCCCCTTTAATACTTTCTCAAACAAGGGAATCCAGTCAAACTTATCGATACTTTTTTGGCACATTATACGTTCAAAACGAGCAATAACAACAAAAATACTCTCACCACTCTCCATCTTGGAGAGGTATTTAGCCACACGATCCAGCCTCTGCTCTCTGTCAAATGTTCCTTTGCTTCTGTCATTTGCTTGCATCCTAGAGAGAACTTCTGCGATCATCTGAAGGGCTGAAGAGTCTGTGGGCGCTACTGAAGGCCCTGGAGCTGATGGAACGCCCAGAGGAATGGCAGGGGTGCCATCTGTATTCCCATCAAAAAAACCAAATCCGTTATCGTCGTCGTCTGGGCGGTCGACTTCGTTTGCTGTACCCGAAGACTGGCGATCAGCAGTACCACTCCCGCCTGGTGATTTCGACCTCTGAACCTCGGGGTCGACAGGGCGTACACCGGAAACCACAGCGTGGGCGCCAGCGTCATTACACGCCCCCCTAGTAGGGTACCGATGAGGAGCAGGTCTCCTCTGATCACGGTCTAGCACGTTCTCGTCCATGCTGGATACAACACGAAGAATACGAAATCAACACAAAAAAAAACAAAAAAAACGCCAAAATCTAAATTGAGAAAAAGAAAGTAGGAAAATATATCGGCCCAAGTAATCGGCAAGTTCTTCCGCTCTCTTCTGGGGCTTCCACGCGACTCCTCAGCAGTGGAATGGGGCTTCAGAAACGGGTTCAGCTTCACGCGACGGTCAGCCGTGAAGGTCTTGATAGCTCGATAGCTCGATAGGACACGTCTCCACACTAGAGCAGGTTGAACGCAATCCTAGTGTACCGCTGCCAGCAGGTGTGGTGGTATGGAGACCGGTAGGCACTGCCACCAGAGTTCTGCCGATAAGGTTTATAATTTTCTTACACGAGTCAGAACTGAATTAGAAAAATGACGAAATCGTATATATACGAAGGAGGTGCGTGGGTGTTGAGCATGCGTGCATAAATGATCAAGTCCATATATGGGCAAGTTCTAGAGTGCTCGGCGGGAAAGTAAAGGATTTGTTATGATGTGCGTTATATAGTAAATGATAGTTCGATCATAAAGATAAAACAAAAGTGAAAGGTGGTATTCTTCTTGATTATGTGGTGGCATTTCACCATATAACTGTATAGGCTGAAGATGTTATTACGCTGCTCAGGATGGATGATTCTCACTCTTTCAACTCGAAATCTAGTCAGGAGAGGTTAGAAGTACAGACTAAAATAACGATTACCATAACCTCGTGCATGTACGCTGAGGGTTAATTAAAAAAAGTGTTTTAATGTTCAAGCTTTTTCGTCAATTCTATGTTGTTTTCTAGCTAGAAACTCTTCCATAGCTATATCAGCAAGCTACAGTAAAGCCTTGGTACTACCCATTAAAGCGTTGTGAGGATTGGGAAAAATAACTCGTTTAGTCTGACTTGCTTTGACTAGCAAGTTGGCTCAAATTTGGCACACAGCATTAGCCTAGGCCTCCACAACTACACATTAATTTTCAAACTGGATTGCGAACAATACCACCTGGCAAAAAAGTAGATGTGATAATTTGCAATAGCCTCCAAGTGCCCACTAAAAAAAAGTTTTATGACCTTCTCTTGTTAGCTTGGTTAATAGTAAAAGCTGTGTTTGAGATAAGTTCGTTGTTAGCGATTGTAAATACTTGTATTCTTTCATAAGGTAAAGTAAAAATGTAATGTTAACATATTATTTAAATATACCTAGCCACTTCTTTTTTATTTTTTTCTATGAGTATGTTAATAAGGGAAAATTCAGGTATAGCACAATTATTTCCAATTATAATGTACTACCAAATGAATTATAATTGTTTTATCTTAGGTATTCTTCATATATCAGTGGTCCTATTTGGCTGGACAGTCTGAACCAATGCAGCTCCTCCAGCACAGACCTGAGGAGTTGTGCCAGTGCAGTGGGAGTGCATGACTGCACTCACAGAGAAGACATTGTGCTAAGTTGTACGTTTTTACTTAATTATGTTTACTAACTAGAGTTACACCGATGAAGCTAAGAGATTGCTGATATTGAAAAGGTCTATTGAAAAATTGCCTCAGCAGCCAATTGACTTGCCTTTCTGAAGAATCTCCTGAGAAACAAACTAGAACAGAAATGTTTTGAAGAAATTCAAAAGTGAAACTAATACGAGTGCATCATCCACATTGTCCAGTGCAACGACTATGGTGGAGAAGTGAATATCATAATCGACTCTTTATTATTTAAGTTTGCCTAACAGACTAAAACTAACATTATAGCCATTAGCTAGCTATCACTTGGACAAAAGCTGTAGATACAACTGAATTATACACAAGAGAAATTTACCTAAGAAAACAACTATCAGAAAGACCAGACGATGAACGTGTTCATGTTATATTCAGTCTCATTTTAGAACACCCCAATAAGATTTGATAATAATAATACTTCTTTTTTGTTTCCCTCCATTTGGGAAAATAGTGTCTAGTCAACAAACTTTTGCTAATCAGTAATTCTTGCTGGAGAAAAACCTAAGTCTTCAATCGCAGCTTACCTGAGTGAACTATTTTGGTGTGGACTATTTTGGTATGAACTGATGTATAACTAGATAGCCGGTTACATAACCAAGCCGTCTAATGGTCTCCTGTTTGTGCAGAACACATACATTTGGTAGCAAAATAACTGCTTGTGGTTTCCAGTACTTGGTACACTTGCACTACAATATTCCACCAACATCAGAACAATAATTTTCTTCGGTTGAACTGTGAAAGGGCAGAAATGCTATTGTTTATAAAGAATAACCCTGACATTAAAAACAATTAACAATGCTATTCCTGTGTATAAATTATGATGTATTATTTTCATGCCTCAAAGAGAAAGAATGAAAATAATGGGCAATATTGAGGTGATAAATATCTATTAATCAGGATATCTGCAAATAAGTTATCGGTGCAACTCTAGTAGGTACTAACATTAATCGCTTTAGTCTGGTATGAGGTAACAATTATCATAATACCTAATAGCACAAAATTATGAAAATATTTGGAGACAATGAATTTCAACTGAAGTATACAGCCGTATATATTACATATAAATTATGTATATGTGTTTCATATCTTAAATGGAAACACAATGAATTCTGTGCACATTCTGTGAGCATTTCTTAGGGATTTTTTTTTGTTGTCATACTGAGTTTAGAATTTATGTGGCTTCTAAGGTAGTGTTAATGAGCTCTCACAATATCCCTCTGTTTGTTCCCCAAGATAATAGAAAGTTAGATAATATGCAACTATAAAGACCAAAGATGATTTATTTTACAAAATTTACTTTCTGCATGCTTGCAAGTTCACTGTAGCTTGTAACAGTATGAAATTACAACGTCGTTGATTGAATTAGCTGTTTCAATTAGCCATGAACCATTTACTATTTAATTTTGCATCATAGTGATGCTCAAGTTAAAAACTGCCAAAAGTACTCAAAAAGTTTCAATCCATGCATAACAAAATATATTTGAATGAGTTAATCAGACTAGATTTAAATCATAGTTACAACATTAGTTTTGATGGTAGTGGTCCTTAGTTAATGAATTTTTTTGTTTGATTTACAATGTACCTGTAGGTAACCGATCAGCCACAACAAGCATACCATGTGAGTTTACTAAATCATAGTTACATTTGTTTTGATGGTAGTGGTCCTTAATTAAATAATTACTTTTTTGTTTGATTTACAATGTACCTGTAGGTAACCCATCACCAACAACAAGCACACCGAGTGAGTTAACTAATGAGGACTTAAGTCATTCCCCTCTTCTGATGTTGATATTTTGATCATGTATGCATGTATATATAATTATATATTCATGGCAGATCCAGAACTTTGACAGGAAGTGGCCCAAATATATCTAGGTTGTTAAATGATTTGTACATTAATTTATGAATACAAACAGTTAACGTGCAATTGTCCTATGACTTGTCCTATGACCGAATTGATCCTCGTATGTGATAATTTCTCAATAAGCATGATTCGAGATAGGGACCCTGGCCCCCTGTCCTCTCCTACCCCCCTGAATCTTTCCTATGATATATATGTAATAACCCTCAGCATGCATACACAAGAGGGTTACAGTTGTTGTTTCGCTTGTTTGTCTGTTTTTCTGTCAGTTTTGTCATGCTCTGGCTTTGGAGATTACTGACAACTAACCATTGATTTAGGTAGCTAGGAACTTACTCAGAACAATAAATTGTGCTACTTTTTTTAATTTTGGGCTGATTTTTTAGAAAATGCGAAGCTATCAACTCTGCATAGGTAGCTTTTCTGGGTAAAATTCCCTTTCATCACGTCATAATCATGTGAGCTATTAAGGGTAAGCGACATTCATTTGAGGAATAATTTTTATTGCATTTTCTGAAAGATCTTTGTAAGGTTAAGCCTCAAACCAAATTTCACAACTTGTGCCCCAGCTGTGATGTTGGAGATAGCTACTTTAAGAAAACAGGAAGTTGTGGGCTGGGCTTAATGGTTGCATAGGTCACGGAACAAATTTTTACTTGCACTGGGAGCAATAAGGCAAAGTAGATTCATTAGAGAACTTCAGTATAAGTTATGTCACCAACCATCCCGGGCTTCATACTGTTTGTCTGAATGCATGGGTTCTTCAAACTGCATTACCAGCATCGTCTCGTCAAGAACATGGTCACACTCCAGCAACACTACATGAGTAAATATTAGAAATGAAATGTTCTTAAAAAGAATAAATTATTTATTCTTTAGGAAGTAACGCTATACTGCATACATACCGTGACACTGGCAATTTACAATATAGTGTTGTGGGTGGCTTGGAGGACATTCAAGTGGTCCTTCCTGGCTGTGCAGTTACACAGATTTGGGAGAAATTTCCATCAGAAAATGTTACTGGATTTAATTGTCCAATATTGCATGATTTAAATTATTTAATATTAGTACAATACAATACAATACAATACATCAAATTTTGAAAGCGGACTCTGGTGCAGAGTGACTGCTCCTGCTTGTCTGACTTGTCGAAGTCATTGCTGAGTGGTGGTGGGGGTGTAGCTAGTGGAATACTTTCTCCAATTTCTGCAACTGTTCACAGTCTCCCAGTCTCCATTGTATTTGCCCATTTTCTCTTCTTGCTAGGATCCCTAGGGAATAAGAATTGGCTTACATCATCCTTGTGGGTGCTACTACAGCCTAAAAGCCACATATCTGCAAGCCATAGTGACCAACACCAGCCCCCTAAACCAACACTCGCCTCTAAACCAACGTGGTACAGATTACTCTGGTGAAGCGAGGTTGCTCTGATAGATGTCTATTCAAACTGTGTGTTTCCTGACCTACTTAACCATTAAGCCCCGCCCACGACTTCCTGTATTCTTAAAGTGGCTATAACTTCAATACTGCTGGGTCACAAGTTGTGAAATTTGGTTTGAATCTCAAACTTACCAAGATCTTCCAGAAAGTGCAATAAAAATAATCCTTCAAATGAATGTCACTTTACCCATCGAATTTCTTGCAGTATGCTGTAGTTTTGCTGTATGCTAAGAAGTTACATAATGGGAAAGTATATATAGTACTGTGTGTTAGTTATAGTACAGTAGGACTTCAGTTATCCAAACACGTTGGGACCAAGAGGTGTTCGTATAACTGAAATGTTCTGATAACTGGACACCATAGAAAATGTATCATAAACATTAATGAAGGGGCATAGTCAAGCAATTCTTCGTGTCTGCATGTGCTACTATTAGACTTTGGGTGTTCGGTTAACTGAAGTGTTCGGATAATTGAAGTTTGGATAACTGGCATTCTACTGTATGTCCAAGTTGAGTTGGCCAGAAAAAAACTTGAATAAATTTTAACAGAAGCATACGCATCCGGGGTTTGCACCATCAGAAAGTTCGCGCCGAAGCAATTAAAAGTATTTCCTCAGTATACTCCAAAACCGGAGAGAAAGTACTATTCCAAAACTCAATACAAAAGTCTACGGGAATAAAAAAAAATCAACAGGTTTCCCTCTCAAAACGCGCCCGCTTCACGTGGTACAGCTCAATTTATCACAAGGACTGTCTTCATTAAGAATTTTATAAACAATGAGTGGCTTCTCAGATTGCTGCATTTCTATCATTGTATCGCGATTAGTTTAGGTTGCGAGTGTGGAAACAGGATAGACGGAGTGTCCTGTTGTTGCAGAGGGTACAGGACCACCTGATAGGATGTTGGTAGAATTATTTGTCTACCTGTTCAAAACAAATGTCGTATAGCCAATATATTTCAGAGTGATATAGCTATCATTTAGCTAGCAACTTGTAATACAGTCTTTTTGCCGTTAAATTGTGTGCTTGTCAAAGCTGTGTTTATGCCAATTCCTTTTTCTTCACTACTAGATTCCATTTATTGTAAGGATTAGGACCAACTCAGGCAGCACTCCACCTTCAACCCAGATCACAACTCTATTTTATGTATGTGTTCTACTTAAACTCTATCATCTCATCAATTTTCATATATATTATTATAAATAAATGGTACAATTGATAATTTTATTTAACCAGACAGTATAATAACTTTGAATCGACTGCTTTTAATTTTGTCTCTTTAGAAGAACGCCTCACCAGTTTGCATTTTCCATCTGCTGTACATTACCTGCACGTAAGAAACATTATAGCCGAAAACGGACGAGATGAGCTGTACAACTCCATGAACTTCACTAAATTTCTTTCTTACAATAGTTACAGAATTAATGCGCACCTGCATAACCGCTTCTTTTTCACATGCAAAGTTGACGTTGGCGCGCTTAATTGACTTGGATTCACATGACTAACATGCTTCCGGTTAAGTACTAAATGCATTCCTCATTTACCGCGCTTGCGATCGTGCCAACTCAACTTGGACATACTATAGTGTATTGTGTAAGCTGTTTGTGAAACCAGTTTCTTCTATGGGCTTAATTACACATACAGCTGTGAAAGAGTTGGTGTAGTAGTTTAATTAAATGAACAAGTGATCATGAATGCATCAGACCCTCCTATGCCATTATTTTAAAGGTTGTATGTTAGTACCCAATAGTGCATGTTTTATCTACAGTATTAGGGGTGGATAATGCAAAATCGTATATATGTTATATGTATGAATGGTACATATGCCACTTAAATGCATGCAGGTGGCTTGTTAAGCTTGACTTCTGATATTTCAGCATTAAGGAAGCTTATATTAATTTAGGCTCAAAATTGTAAGATAATTCCTGCGAATTTCTTGTTTTTCAAGTCATAAAGAGTTGCTGTGACCTGTTACTGTGGCATTGAAAACCCTTACCAGATGTAAATATAAAAACTTGCCGTTTTTAGAGCTGCTATATGTATGTATGCATTTGTATGTATGCATGCATGTACATATGTATGCATTATGGCATATTCCTGCACCAAAACATCAAACATGCGAACCTGTAGCACTACTATACTCTAGCTAGCTATTAAATAGTTTCTCACACCAATCTGGTTGCAACATAGCTATGCAGTATAAATGGTAATGTAAACACTTTCTTCATAAGAAATCAATGTGCAAAAAACACTCATCAATAGTTTCAAAACAAAACTCCATCCAGCAGCACTTGGTTTTAAGAGGGTTTTTTCCTTTAGTTGTTTTTGTTGTGTTGATGTTGTCATTATTTTGTTGTTGTTGTTGTTATTTTTTCGGATAGTTTCAACCGTAGTGTTACATGTAGAAATAATCAGGCATGACTTCTAAGATATATCATAAACGTAAAAGTTTGCATTTGTTTTACAATAACATTAATTAAAAGATGGATACGCTCATCGGTGTTAATACCAGTGGTTGTCACCATTTAAAGGGAAACTGTGGTGGTTTTAATATTTTTTTCTTGCTGACAGTGTAGGTTATGGTGTCCAAAAATATCCTGTCATTAGTTTCTTCAATTGTGCCTTAAAATTTGCCCCTAAAGTAAAGCTGTGGCAGAGTTTTAAAAAGTTGTTCATAATCTGATATGCCCAGCACTAGAACTAGTGAGTCTATGATGGTGAAGCCAGTAGCTCAGATACCTCTTGTGTCTATATAGTTTCTATAACAAGACTACTGCTGACCAAAGTATATAGCTATTCCCAACATGACATCACACAAACCACACCCAATTCAGGAAATAAGAGTTCAGGAACCGTAAGCAAATACATGGGGCAAATTTTAAGGCTAAAAATTGAAGAAAGTGATGACAGGAAAATTTCAAATATTTTTATGACCTTTGGACACCATAATCTACACTTTCAACAAGAGCAACAATAAAAAAAAATTCTCATAGCAGCATACTAAAGTTAAGACCCAGATTACTTATTAAAAGATAATGCAAAAATGTTTTACTGAACTAAGCTCACTTGTTTGTCTGACTTATTCACATATGGCATTTATCCTTATTCAGGCTTCTCTGATTTGAGATTAAACCAATGTGGTAATTCAAGCTCATCCAGTGGCCGCCTAGAGGTGTACTATACTGGTAGTAGTTCTAATTCTTGGATGCCATTCTGTCACAGTGGATTTAGCCGTCGTGCTGCTGACTTGGCATGTAAGCAACTTGGCTATGACAAAGCCTCCTTCTATGGTACAGTTGGAGATCGAGGGTGAGTGTGTTTACATTGAAACTATAACATCAGAGTTATTGGATGGAGCAGATTCATGAACTCATGTGATTAGTAACAATATTTAAATGTACAAATTAATTTTACTCAACCCTCAAATTACTGCCAATAAACTATGTCACCAGTTTTTTTATTATATAGGTACAGCCAAAGTACAAGTGACTATTCAATTTCATCTGTCACTTGCAATAGATACTCTTACTCATACTACAGGAAACTCCGTAATTGTAACTTTTACATGACCAATGAAGCATGTTCTTACAATGATGATGTAGCAATATCCTGTACCAGCACTCGTAAGTAAATTTTAACAATTTTACTCTAAACTAGTTTGATATATTCACAGAATTAATAGGACTTGTATATTATCTGCTTGACTTGAATAATGTCCAAGTTTTTTTTGTTTATTTTTTTGTTTTTGCATTAGCAATATTTACCTCTTTCAATGATTCAGTCATTCTCAGCTGAGATAATAATAATAATAGCACATTTTCTTGTTCTAACAGGCAATATTATGTTAATTAAACTTGACACGACATTTCAATTTCTTGCTGAAGTCCTCTTCAGGGGGTCAAGCCGAAACGTTGGATTAAGTTTTAATTGACATAATATTAGCTGTTAGAACGAGAAAATTTGCTATTATTTAACTTCTTGTTCTATTAAACTTTATTAGCTTCAATTCTGAGGGAGGGGGAGAACAGTATAAAGTGTGAAATATATGATGATGAGTGACAGCAAGAGTAACAGTTTTGATAGATAATTATTGTAAGTAGTTAAATATCTGTACTATTGTGACTGAGATGCTAGTTTCCCTTTTTTATTGCCACTGAGGACTTCTGGAGAAAGTAATGTGTTGGCTTAGGGTGTTGTTTCCATTTTATTGGAAAACTATAGCAAAGCAGTACACTCACTCATGCATACATTTATTTTAGGGCCAAGTATTGAAACTTATATGGTTGAAAATAATATAATGAATGTAAAAGTAGGATGATGTGATGAAGTTACGAAATGGATGGATGATGTGATGAAGTTACGAAATGGATGACTGTTAAATTGGTAGTAATGACAAAATAAATGTTTCTGTACATTTTAGAGCAATTGTGACATTCCTAGTTTCCATACTTATTGGTCAACTCTAAATCCTTTAAATTCATTCTTTTTTATTTAGTTCTTTTGCCTCTTTTGGGGGGAATTTATCTTAAAAAGCCAAGTCCAGTTAAGCCAAGTGTTTCAATCAACAATATTATCATAACTAGCTAGTGAGTGTCCCACCACATAGTGGAACTTGATATACAAACTCTTACGAATTAGGATTGGAGTAGCATTAGATGTTGTTATCCTCAACCACATGGTTTAATTACATCATGCCACTTATTTTCTCACTTACTTTCCCACTAGTATACACTCACCTGACAACTCTTTACCAACCCAGTTAAATTTCACTAGCTAGTTGTCATTATTACCGATGATGCTTTACCAACCCTATTAGAGGATGCTTTACCAATCCAGCTCAGATCATGAACTATTCATGAATACACACCATCGCCATCATCAATTGTTGTCTTAAATAATACCTTGATTTCTATTTAACGCATACCATTACAAAACTTACTAAAAATAGTGGTGACTTATACACCAAAATTGTTTGATTCTACCTACTTATCTAGTACCTACGTAGCATTTACTGTAGGCTCTCACAATATCCCTCTGCTGTCCCCCAAGATAATAATAAGTTAGATAAGATGTAACTATAGAGACCAAAGATGATTTCTTTCCAAATTTACTTTCCGCATGCTTGCAAGTTTACTGTTTCTTGTAGGCCAATAAGAAGTTACAACTTCATTGATTAAATTAGCTGTTTCAATTAGCCATGAACCATTTATTATTTAATTTTGCGTCATAGTGATGCTCAAGTTAAAAACTGCCAAAAATACTCAAAAAAGTTTCAATCCATGCATAACAAAATATTTGAATGAGTTAATCAGACTAGATTTAAATCATAGTTACATGTGGTCCTTAAATGAATTTTTTTTGTTTGATTTACAATGTACTTGTAGGTAACAACCCATCAACCTCAAGCACAACATGTGAGTTAACTAATGAGGACTTGAGTCATTCCCCTCTTCTGGTGTTGATATTTTGATCATGTATGCATGTATAT
>WLWD01003200.1_pt1 | contig 51108 bp, 28 predicted proteins | sample 6712731 | NCBI WGS metagenome assembly WLWD01 (sample SAMN12718690, study PRJNA576275) | sponge metagenome | isolation source: marine sponge | host: Mycale hentscheli | place: New Zealand: South Island, Marlborough, Capsize Point | collected 2014-11-01
ATATAAACTAATAAAATATATTTTCTATTTTCATTTTTTTCTTGTTATTGCTGATGAGCTGCAAATAAAAGCACTTTGTGGTTCATAACTAAAGCAATAGAGTTCAAACTTATGAATGTAATTAACCCTCAACGCACATGAGTGGGAGGGTTATAGTAGTGCATTTGTCTGTCTGTCAGCGTTCGGTTTCATGAACGGCCTAACGAACCTTTAAAACAAGTATGAAGTGACGCAGTAGGATAAAGTCCCGTTGGACCACTTTTTTAAAGTTCAAGCTAGTTTTCGAGTGAATGTGGAGAAACTTCAGCTCCTAACAAGTGTAAGCTAGATGCAACGACCCATACCTTTCGCGTACATTGATTTATGTCATGCAGCGGTCACGTGATCACTTATAGTTCGCATATTTTTGCTTAACCGAGAGTGTCCTTGGTAGTTAGAAGTTAAAGTAATCCGAAAAATCTTAGTTGTGTAATAATGTGCTGAGGGTGGTGCTCTAGTTCTACTAGCAAATTATAATAAGTATTTGATGAAATTATTGAAGTTGTGCAACACTGCATCAAGTAAGTGACAAATATTTATTTCTTGCTGACCCACTATTAATAGAATATATACATATACTAGTGATTTGCTTCTGCACAAATGGCAGCAAGCCCTTGTGTACAAGTAAATCAAAAACCGTTTTATAAACATTTGACTGTTTAAATTTGCGGTAGTTCCTGACAAAATCTCTAAATTATTAAAGCATGGAGAGTTATGGAAATTGCATAAAGGGCAAGTGTATGTAGTCATAGTAATTATACGCTGACACTTTTTCGGACACTGAAAACACAAGCATTTCTAAGGAATTATCGCACAGTTAAGACCCAGACCATTAATAAGATTTTCTTACTAACAAATGAAACTGGAAGGAAGCCTAAAGCAGTTAAATTATTAATAAATAAAAAAATGCAGCTAACATATGTATTGTTTGTTTCAGAATATTGTAAGCTAAGCAACAGATGTAACATACCACACTCTCACACACACACTTACCCACACAAAATTTTTCTTCTTGACTTGTATATTCAATGTATTTTCTTGTAAGAAAACTTTTGACAAACAGAACATTAACCAAGATAATTTACCAATACCATTAATTTGAGAAAACTCACTCCTGTATGCTTATAAGACCTAATTGCTTCTGTAACATTCAGAAACAGCCTAATTACAGGAGGTAAACAATTATATTTCTTTGGATACTATGGATATAAATTGTTAAAAGAAAAAAATCCGTTTAGTGGAGTTAAGGATGGAGTAGATATCCCAGCAAACTAATAAATGTGAGGGTCAAAGTACTATTTTGTATATTTACATTCGACTTCTATCACTAGGTGTGGTTTTACACATGAGTGTTTCCAATATTCATGACCATAAAAGGAGCTATTCATGAGTATCAGTATACTTTTAATCTTTCGCTATTGCTAGTAAACAAAATATATCTTTTATTAACTTGCATCCATACATATGTAACCACCTAGCATCACAGGAAACAAACAAAACGAAACAAAACTGAGCTCATGTTTGCAATGGAACTGCACTCAACAAAATATTATAGCTATTGGGGTAATGACCCAGACTGAGAGATTTATAGTAGGAAAGGCTTGAAAACTAGACCAAAGTCTGGCTAGAGTAGCACTGCTGCTGTCAACTTGTAACCCTGTCACGTGTGCACTAAATGACTTCTGTTTGTATACAATATGTACTCTGAATTCTTTTGGTTAAATATAAAAATAGTGCTTAAACCAATTGGGAAGAGCTTAATTGAGCACTATTATCAAAGGACTTTGAGCGGTGAGTGGAGAGCTTAAAGCTATCTTCTGAGAAAAGTGTGTGAGTTTGATGCTTGTGAATTGGGACTGTGCAAAATGAATGGATAGCCTTCTGCTGCTCTTTCATGTTTTACGTGCAGTTTATATCCCATATAATACAGTTTGTAGGGCTTATTTCGGATTTCAGTCACCACCACTTCCAGTGCAGTGCAGTTTTAATGCTCAATCATTTTATTCAGCGAGCGAGCGAAGCGAGCGAAGCTGACTCTCAGTCGTGTTCAATTGAAATTTCAGATATATATATAGGTATGTATGCGTACGTCAAAATATTTCGCCCGCGCTTCTAATTACGTAAGTTAGGTAAAGCGTTCACAGTTCCAGTATTTTTCAATTAACGAGCACGGAGAATCCTGCTGCACTGCCTTACGCAACTTTGTTTCAACCAAAAAGTTTATAGCTACTCTCTTCTTGAAACAATTGTTAAGTCTTTGTCAAGCTGCGCTTCTTTGCCACTGCTTTCGAAGTTTATTCAGGTAATTCTGTTATTGTTAACTCTTCATGCCTAATCATTGCTATTATTTAGCGATTTCCTTCACAAATCATTTTTACCTATACTCATATATTTACTCGCTCGCCATGCATTTGCGCTATTCGAGCGCACCACTAGTATAGTCAGTTTGAGGTTAGTCATGTGACTGGTACGACCTACAGACATTGCTGTAGCAAACCTGACAACTTTATGGCTGTCCCCAGACTATATCCAGGCAAGCAGTACATAAAATTATGATTAAATTAAAAGTATGGTTCGCAAGATTACATATAACATAATATTAAAAGGCAGCACAAGTCTCTCTTGTTTTTTGCATGTAAACAACCCTCCATGCCCCTAATCAAGTGTATCACTACTTTGGCTATAAAAAAAGTTTGGACTAACTATCTTACCAATTTAAAAGTTAAAAACTATGCATACGTCACTTCAAATCAGTTCTAATGCAGCTATTCTTAACTGGACAAACTCACTTGAGCCAGGAGTCGGACAACATGCAAAGAAACTATAGAGAGAATGGAATTGGAGGATCGTCCGAGGTGGCTCAGCAGTAACTAAGCCCCACTGAGGACCAAAACAAATGCATAGCACATGATACAATTCAAGTCAACAATAAGCTAGCTACTGCACTTATAAACCCTTTACCAATGTGTGATAGCAGTTGAGTTTTGTCAGTAGTATCAATCGTTCTGTAGTGACAACAGTAGCATATCTTGAAGATGGGTGCCTCTGAAGTTTTACCCACAATTTTAAGTGGATTGTAGCACATGTTCAAAACAATCCATTGTAAATTTATTAGAGTAAAAAGATATTCACAGCACAAATTTCTCACAAAAATGACTTAAGTAAGCTTTCCATAATCAATTTAAACAAGTTAGTCTAAGTAAACAGACATTCTAGCAAAATCAAACGGAAAATTCCTGCAGACTTACAGTAGTTCAGAATTAAATACAATCATGGGTCATGAAAAATTCAATTTTTTTTAATTTCAATATATATGGGAAATAATGAGGGTGTTGCCTGACCCTTTTCTCCTCCCCAAATGTGATAGTGAGACTGAGATAACTATGATAATTCACAAGCTAGACAACAAATTATTTTCTCAATAATAGTTTTCTCCAGAGTTAGTTGGATGGTGATATGGAATCAGTAAAGTAGATTGATTATTAATACGCAATACTTTTAATTTAGTCACATTTATTAGTAGTGCATTTCAGAAATCCCTGAAGGCTTGTGAGCATGGAGTTTAGTTTAGAGCAAGATGCAGCTACTTTATCATTCCGTGCCATGTTCAAATAATAAAATGCTGTAAGTATTTATGCAAACAACTAACTCTAAGCAACTAAAATTATATTGTATTTATTAATGTGGTGTCTAGAAAAATCCAACAGCAAGTATACCTATCAAGAAATATTCTGAGTTGCAATACAGTTTGGTGGGCATTGTTCATTGTCTTATCACTTCAAGTGTGGGTGTGTCTCATATTGGAATCAACTGGTAATTCAGCGAGCGAGCGAAGCGAGCGAAGCTGACTCTCAGTCGTGTTCAATTGAGATTTCAGATATATATATATATATTATATGTAGGTATGTATGCGTACGTCAAAAAATTTCGCCCGCGCTTCTAATTACGTAAGTTAGGTAAAGCGTTCACAGTTCCAGTATTTTTCAATTAACGAGCACGGAGAATCCTGCTGCACTGCCTTACGCATCTTTGTTTCAACCAAAAAGTTTATAGCTACTCTCTTCTTGAAACAATTGTTAAGTCTTTGTCAAGCTGCGCTTTTTTGCCACTGCTTTCGAAGTTTATTCAGGTAATTCTGTTATTGTTAACTCTTCATGCCTGCTATTATTTAGCGATTTCCTTCACAAATCATCTTTACGTACCTATACTCACATATTTACTCGCTCGCCATGCATTTGCGCTATTCGAGCGCACCACTAGTTACAATACTTAATATACTTGCTTACACTCTATCTAGTTAAGAATGGTGTGTAACGAAGTGATGGCGGCAACATATGTTTTAAAAGTGTTCAACTGATCAGATGTTTCGTGTCTCCACTTATATTTATGTATATATGTATAATTCACATCATATATGAGAATTATGAGCATGCACAACTATGAATCATAGATGCCAGTGTTACATGAAATTTGGTCTGTTCGGTTATCAGTCCGATCGTACCAAATCCGATAGTGGTAATAGTCCGGGATACCAAATGTGCTAGCAGATTTAATCCCCCCCCCCCCCCCCCCCCCCCCCGGCACAAAGCACTGGTTCAAATTTGGTCAACCAAAGTGGACTTAGTCCGCATTGTGGCTAGCATTTAGGCTGTATCTAGAAAAAATTTCCTGGGTTGGCGAATGTTAAATGTCAGTTGTATAAACAATAGACAAACTTTTATAATATGTACATGTACAGATATTTATATAATATATTTTTTTATATACTAGTGTACGGACGAAATACTTCAAAAGAATTTATCTGTCCATTTCTAAATTTTCAATTACGTAGTCATTGTGACCATACTCTAGCTAACAAAATAAAGAACTACTTTATACCTCAATTTCCTGAGTACTGGTATTTTTGCACTCTCTAATATTATATTCAGACTATTTGAATTAACAGTAGCTCTTGATAACAAGCACGCAAAGATATACTATGTATATGGCTGAGTTTTTGAAATAATGTCTGGTATAGGGTCTCAGTACCACAGTAACCTTTTGCCACAACTTTTTAAGACATCAAAAAAAAGTTCAAAAGAATTACTCTATATGTTGAGTCTAACAGTATGTTTTACCTAAATGAATCTTGCAGCATTTAGATGCAACCTAAAACAAAAGGGCAAGCGATCACATTTCCTTGAATGATACAGGATTGCTAAACTGAAAGATTCTGTTTAGTGGAGATGTGGGAAGGGTTAGACCACGAAGCAAACACAGTAATACAAGAGTCAAAGTAAAAATGACACAAAGCTAGTGGTGCACTTGAGTTCAAATATCGAAAAAGCCTGCCAAAGTAGGTAACAAAAACTACAGTATTTTTACTATTATTTTATTATTTTAGTTTAGTTCATGCAAATCACTGTTATAGCTGTTGACGATTAATTTTAGCAAACAAATACCAAATTACTCTCTTACCTGAGCAATGGTAGCTTCTGTAGTATCAAACTTAAGCCATTCTGACTATCTCAAATACCAGTAACTCTTGAACAAGCTCTCAGCTACAAAAAAATAGGCCCGAGTTATTTTGTAAAATTAGGCAACACCTCAATTATCTGAGTCTTGGTAACTTCTGTAGAAGTTTAACCCATTTACTGGCACAATCACCTATAGGAGCTCAAGGATGTCGTAATGTGGGGAAAAATATTTTCCTATGGTAGTCAGGCTAAAAATAAATTTGACGTTAGTTTAAAAAATGGCGAGAAATTTTCTGTAACTGAGGTGGTGGATTTCGTCTGCGACATCTTTTTTCATGGTAAAATGCAGAGGGAAGGGGTACGAGAGGTCTGTGAGGTAAAACTGTCGTGGATTGGGAGTTGGATTTGCTCGCTAAAGCTGTTTTATTTTGTGGCTGGTTGAGGATACTGCTAATTTTTCAACATGAGAGCTACCAGGGCACTGTAGATATCGAAGATACCAGCAGATATGGTAGAAGAAGAAATGGAAGCTTGCATTCCAGGTATGATAAACTGCTATTTGTGCTGTACAATCGGGGGGGAAAGTAAGAAATAGTTTACCCTGGAACATGACAATAAGTTTTATTATGCCTAATAGCTTTCCTGGGAATATGGCACTAATTTGGTCACAGCTGTTAACTTTCTTTTACAATCTCCCAGCAATAAATAATGATTTAAGTGACCTACCTTTGCTCTCTGAATTACATTGGATTTTTTCTATGCATTCAAAGGATTATATCTTTACTTCTGCAAGGTCAGAATAATTATTATTGAGATGATGATAATACTAATTATGTTGAAAGCAAGAAAGTTTGACATAGTGATGAATGGATGAGAAATAAGGTGTATGAGTAAGAAAATTGCTAGACTGAGGAGTGAGTGTGTGCATAAGACCGGAATTGTTAGCAAAATTCTCTTTCATTCCTGATGTTCTTTTGCCCAGCTAACAGTCACGCTTTCCCTGGTGTCATCAGTGAGCAACAGCATTGCTGGCTGAGATAACTGTCAACTATAACAGTAAATAAATCTTCTAATCATGCACAAACAATTGCTAATATTGCACTTGAACGTATACAGATCACATTGTTACAATATACTTATGTTTTGGTCACAATAAACTGTTGGAAATGTTTGCTATTAGTGCATTTTATTTAATTCTTTTTTTTACAGCTGTGGTTTGTTTTCAGTATGTCTTATTATAGCACAAATAACACAAATTCCTCTCTCCCTCATGTCCTTTTTCCAATTTCTGATAAGAAATTAATGATCAAACAATTGAGGCCTCTAAGTATTCATTTATCCAAAAATGATTTGAAAGCTTGTTAGCGTGAACTTTACGTTTGAGTTTTCTTCTTCATTGCATGCATATTATTTTTTATTACTATATCCTGTAGGTATTTATGTAAGAACCCTAAGCTGCGATATTGAAGTGTATTTTACTGTTTTGTGTGTTTAGAAGTAGCCAACATCAAGTTTCTAGCTATTAATTAATATACTGAGTTGCAATATAGTTAGGGTGACATAATCTATTGTCATTATTCTAGTGTGAGTGTGGCTCATATTGGTATCAGCAGGTAATTATAGTGCAAGGTTGGCAAGTTTCATTGATGAAAACTTGAAAGCTAATGACACCATTAAGGTCATAATCAATTATAGGGTGTAGGGCAAAATTATCTTTAGGAATTAAATTCAGGCAGCCTTAAAAACCCGGTCACAATACAACAGTATTGTAGTAACACACTACTACAACTGATTGTAATGTTCCTCTTGCTATATCCCAGTTTACTGAGCTTTATTAATGCTTGTATCAATTTAACCCTAAACACAACTTGAAGTTTTGAGTTATTAGAGCTCTGATAGTCAATGGATATATTGCATTGAGGTTGTGAGTATCGACACTTGGTACTTCTACAGTCAATCTAAAGCACAGAATCATCTTTGCTGTATTTTGGGCCAGCGTCATCAGAATTATCATGAAAGTGGCATTCATTTTCATGCTTTCAAATAGTCACTTTAATAATCAATAAATGACTAATGCACAACTATAACAGTACAGTTCTTCACCATTTTTTCTCTACTAGTAGTACTATCATGAACTATGAAATAACTATAGACAATAACATTTTTTATAATCACCATTGCAAGTTTTTTTGGTCACTGTATTGTCACAAGGAAGCAGGAAACAAAATATTCTGTGAGGATTCTTCCTTTTTGAGCATATAATAGCATTCATGCCAGCTAGAGCTGCAATTGGCAGTTAGGTGGTGGTATGAAATGTATGTTGCTGAAGGGTACAGTACCCAAGTCATGTTCACTGTCCAAAATTCAGAGATTGCAGTGTATATATGTAGTGGATTTGTTGTTTTTAAGCGGAGAATCATTATAATACTGTTCATAAATACAACTGGCGAATGAGTGAAGTGAGCAAGACACTGTCAGGGATAACACAATGGAGAATCTGGAATATTTGTTTGTTTATATATACGGATGAACTTGTACTTTGACACTTTTGTTTTTGTGTCTGCTTCATTTTCTACGCATTCCCATACTTCCACTACACAGAATCTAAAGAACTTGAGTTGTTTACCACTCTGAATTTGGTTGACTCTAAATGTCATTGGAGGCTTTAAGTTTTATAAAATTACCATTAGGCTCTAAACTGTGCGATAATTCTTTAGAACTTTTGTTTTCAAGTCGCATACATTTATGATGAATGATTACCATGGCAATGAAAATCGTTAACCACACACAATTAAAAAACATGGCCTTCTTTTAGTGAAAAATTCAGATAGTCAGAATTACATATAATTGGAGAATGCAGAAGACATTGGTACTAAGTGAAATTTTGGTAAGAAAGTAGTTTTATATTTATTAGCTAAAGTATATAATGGTCACACACAACCGGTGACAAAATTATTCATTGGGAATTTAGAAGTGTTTACCTGATTGTTTGAATCGTGCATTTATTCTCAAGCGCATCACTAGTAATAATGTAACTGACTATATAATTGTAAACATTTGTGGGTATTGCTCCAATTGTCACCTCTTATGCGTGAACAATAATTTATTTCTACCTGCAAAAGGTTTACTTTATAGTATCCAGAGGTTTTTACAATGTGGCAAAATTGGAGTTTCCTATTATTCTGTATTGGACGACTATCATTTTTCTAAAAACTACAATTAGAGAAAAGAATAGAGTAGCTTGTGATTATTTAGGATTATGCTTTAACTTTTAAAGTATTTGGTAATCATATTTAAAAAATAATTTCTTGTAATTAATTTTACAGATACAGCATGGGTCGCCATCGTTATTCTGCTCCACACTGGGAAAGTAGCAACAGAAGACTATACAGATCAACACTCTGGGAGACTCGTTGTTCATATATCAATCAACCTCAATGTTTCTCTAATACTCAGTATCTGTTAATAGCCATCACAGTGATCTGGATTTTCAGAAGGAAAACTAAATCTCAATATTCCAAACTCTGTACTGTAATAAAGCCACCAAAGACAAATAATAAGGTAGAGTTGCTATCTCTACCATTGAACTGGTCCATTTGGAATAGTTCAATAAATATCTTAAAAGAAATTCATTCCATAACTACTTCACTAAAACAGAAACTATTATTACTATGTGGAGATGTAGAAGCCAATCCTGGCCCCTATAATAAAGGTAAATTAACCTCTATCCAGTGTGATGTTAAAATGTAGTCAACCATAACTACAACCACTTGTAAGGCTATCAATATATTAGGTGAAGAAAAATTTCTGTTTTTCTCTATTATATATACAATTGAAATAATATAATAAAAAAAATTGTAGTATTCTCTCACTTTCACAGGGTTTTTAAACAATATAGAATTAAAAATATATTTGGTCGCCACTGGGAATCAAACCCATTATTCCTTGCTTGACACAAGCATTCCGCCATTGGGCTATAACAACCAGCCGGCAAACAAACACTCTAATTCTGTACTTATACTGTTAAGGTGTACTGCTATACTAATGTCTCACTCTCAACAGACAAACAAAAAGATTTCTCTTTTTTCAAAGATTTTATACGTTGACTTTTTGTACTCCACTAATTTATCACTTAATAATTTCTTTCCCTGCCTTCTTTTACTCATTAGATTTATTGTCTTACTTTAACAGACTTTCTAAACAATACAGAATTAAAAATATTTGGTCGCCACCGGGAATTGAACCCAGGAAGAACACATCTAATGAGTGAAAGACAGCTGAGAAGGAAATTATGAATTGTAAATGTGACCGTCTACAGGAAAACCGGGCACAACGCGGCGTGCGTAAATATCTAGAAAAGATTGATCAATTTCTTAAAAATGTATTGTTTCCAAGCTGACGGAAGGGAACGGTTAGGTCTATTATAGTGGGAACGACTTAAGCTATGACGATAAAACTTGGAGAGCTCAATATCTGGACGCCGACAACTCTGTAAGTGCAAAATATTTTTTCGAAGGGTGCCACGTTGTGCCCGGTTTTCCTGTTGACGGTCACAAATATTCATCAGAGCTTTAAATAGAATTGTGAAAATATTCATACTTGACATGTACAGCATTGGTGCAGATTAGTAACCTACAGACATTGGAACATGTAGTAACACAATTTTAGTAGCAAAATTGACCACTTTAAATTTGTTATATTTCTAACTAAATTCAGTTAAACAATAAGATATTAATCATTAACTATTATTTTACTTATTAATATGCAGACCATAATATTTCCTTAATTTTGACCAACAACCTATCTGGATTAATGTGTATTTAATATTTTAAGGAGTACAAGTAAAATCCACTTAAAAGTATTATAATGTTGACAGCTGCTTTTGGACTTTAACCTTAGCAGCTGCCTGAGAGAACTTAAGGATTGGCAAGTTAAACAATATTTACATTATGATATTGCCTTATAATTTATAAAACAGCTAACTACCAACAACAGCTAAATATTAACTAAAATATTTATTGGCAACATCCAAGTACAGGACAAGTGATGACTTTGAAAAGCAAATATGAAACATTTTAAACAAATTATAATTACATAGAAACCATTTCAATTAATAAAAAAATTATTTCAGTAAATTAACATATCAGCAAAACATACATTGCACCTTTACATTAATTCTGCAGTGAAATAATATTACTTTGTATATTTGTAAAATTATATTTTATTTGTACAATTTACACTATAATTTTATCGTAGATCAGCCTCTCAGTAACTATGAACCTTCACCTCGAGTGAATGCTGCTGCCTCGGCAAGTTCTGAACAACTGTATGTTTATGGAGGTGGTGTTGATAACTTTGCTGAGAATAAAAGACAACTGAGAACCGTAATTCAAATCTATGAGTGCTCTACAGAATCCTGGAAAGAACTTCCAACAACTGGTACTCCACCTCCTGGAATATATGGCTGTGCAACATCTTATTCAGGTCATGTTCTCTACTTGTTTGGTGGTCAAGATGGTACATCATTCCATGCTTCACTACATCAGCTAGACACCAGATCTATGACGTGGAAGCAACTCTTACCACAACATGATAGTGGACCCATGAGGAAATATGAGTGTCAAATGATATATTATAATGATTCATTAATTGTCATTGGAGGCAGTGGCATACCATCAGCTGAACTGCAGTCTGCATCACAATTTACTAAGAGTAAACATCGTCAAGATGGTCGTGGCTATACAAATGAGATTCATAAGTACCATATTTCCCAAGGTAAGTTGCAAATTGTATTTCAATTAATTTGTCATAATTTAGTTTATACATATTAAAATACAGTGTATATTAATAAAGTATTACAGATATAATAACTTTAGAGTTCTTTGTAGTGTTAATGTAAACTATTATTGGAATAATCATGGAATTATATTTGTGATTAAATTTTGTCGTGTAGATGTGAATAAAATTTAATGGTGGTTTCAGACATAGTGAAACTAATACCCTTTTACATTGTAAACATTAATCAGTTATAATTATATAGACATAATCAGACTTGATTTAATGAAGTTAAGCAAACGTAATAAATTCAAAGTTTACAGTGCTACTATCTGTCTTTAATAATGAACTTTAATGACTTTTCAATCATTTCTTTCAAACATAAATAGAAACTAAAACAATTTCTATCTCAGGTCATGATTATATTGAGTATGTAGAAGTGATTATTGAACTAAGGAATTTGGTTTGTGTATGCATTTATTTGTAGTGATAGAATGGAATGACACTTGTTTAAACATGCCAATTATGTATTCTTGTATTTAGTATTGCTTCTAGGATGACTCATTTACTGTTTATTCAAACAATGGGCACCACTAAGTAGTACTAGTTCTGTGTAAATAGTAATAATGAAGTAATTTATATGTGACTGTGTCTATCTAGTAATAGAACAAATTTGTTAAAATAGTGGACATACATTTAGTAGTTGCATAAGTGCTGAGGTGTTTGAGAACACATTTTCTCAAGAAGTAAATAATTTAAAATTTTGTATTAGTTTGAAGCAAAAAATATATAAAACGCACAGCTAAATACTTAATTTATGTTTGTGACTTGTTATAAACATATCAGATAAAGTCTAATTTTTGGCTATTATAAAGTGTTTATATAAAATGAGGCATTCATTGTTTGTACTTGTACTAACATAATGTAAGTCATTCTTATTATTCCAATAATATCAACCAAAAAATTTAATCATTGGTAAATCACTACTAACAATAAATACGATACTTTTGAATTATAACTTGTATAATAAGGCAGCTCTAAGTTATGTAAATTCCATTTGAAGTCTTCATAAAATAGATATCTTAAAATAACTTCCCAAATAAATACTACATTGCTATTTGTATTTAGGTACCTGGTCTTCTCCCTTGATCACTGGAAGTAGACCTTCTCCTAGATGTAGTTTTACAGTCACCTGTATTAGTCCTACACATGCGGTCTTGCTTGGTGGATTTGATGGTACTAGTGAACTCAATGACACTTACCTCATAGATTTGACACAGATGGTAAGAATTGTTGTGATCTCTCACTCATTGTAATTGTATTGATAATAATGAGGTTAGTCAAGATGTATATGTGCAGAAATTAAGCAATAAAATACAAATGATATCATTCGTCTGCCAGTACATATGTACAATGTAAACTATTTATGTATGTAAAATAAATACATTAAAAAAAGGATTAGCACATGGCTGTAAATGTAAAAGCTTTAAATTTTTGTGCTGCAGACTCAGTGTTTATATGAACTGCATACTGAGAGAGGACTAGAAATAATAATCTATTTAGTATTCACACTATCTTAGTTTAGATTAAAGATAGTTGCAGCATGGGCTGTCAAAAGTATTTTTATTCCTTTTTTGCAAGTTTCTATCTAGTGAGTTTGTTAAGATGGAGGGGATTTCATGGAACATAGGAACTAAGGCAAATCGGCCACTTATTTTAATAACAAGTAATTTAGTGGAGTGTCCATTTATTAAAACGTTATATACGGAACTAAATAAAAAAGCAAATATTTTTTATAATTCTGTGTATAAATTCTCATTGACCTGGATGAGTTCTCATTGAAGAGACTAGTAAGTTGCAACTGGCCATTGCAAAGCAGCAGAAACATTAAAAAAAACACGTAGGGAGAGAATACACTGTATAAAGTACAAAGATATGTAGTAGTATTTTTATATAGGTCTCTAGGCAGCTGCACTTGCGCAGGGTATTTGTTGTACTTGGGGTCAAACAATAATTTTCGCTTAAGCTGCTTACATGGAATAAGTAGATTTATGTTTATGTAGGAAAGAGGCATAAAAGACTGGAGAAAAATCTATTAGTGCATGTTGTAGTACATTATCTAGTATATAGTACTTATACATGAGTCAGAGTATGATATGGTGAAAGACTTCATAACCTGGCTAATTTATTTTCAAGAGCCAGAGGGAACGAAATATCAAGCCATATCACTCTGCTGAGTGTAATATGTGGTTTATTCCACACTAGATATCTTCACTACTGTAGTTAGTAGCCCCCCCCCCCCTTTAGCAGCTGCTCTAACATGGGTTGAGTAGCTACACAAGAGGAAGGTAGTTTAAAAAACCAAGAAAATTGACAAGTTCAGCCAGTTGCTATAACTACAAGGGTAATGAGCCTGGCAGTACAGCCACAGGGTGAATTATCGTGAGTTATTTCATAGGTTATTTACCTAAACATATCATTGTGAAAATATCTAGGGTGGAATGATGATTATTATTTTTTTAAATTTAATAATCGAACCCTTCAATGATCCTATTAAGACACAAAGTTTACTGACTCAAATATGTCTGATGTTTTAAAGTTATTACTAATGTTTCTAGGCCGTCGGAACCGCTGAGGCTGGTGAGGTTTCGTCCTCACCACTTTTTTGCCTAAGTGTGCGTGGTTTTGTTTGCGCGAGTGCTTATTATCACGTTGCTTTTTAGCTTATAGGTATAAATGGCATCGATGTTGGAGTCCAAAGGTGAACTATGATTACTTAATTTTCCACACCATTGACTTTGTTTACCAAACTCAAATTAGTATTGTAACCTGCATACAATGTTTTTTTCTTTTTTCTAGTGTACTTTACTTTCACCACCCCACCTTGAGCATGCCTATAAAACTACCAGTCATTCAGTCATTTTTTAGTTGTTGTTCTTGTTCTAGTCATTGTGATTACATTATATTGAAGAACCTCGTGAACTAACCTTACCACTATCTAGCTAACCACCATTGTGAGTGTAGCCAGAGCTAAAATACAGTCAACTAGCTACTAAAGTTTTGGCTGCATTCAATAATCCAAGAAGCCTAGAAAGCTGCAAGTGCCAGTAATTGGAACAGAGCCGCACCAGCCATCCTCTCCTCCATTCAAGTTCCCAAGGAGAGAATTTGGGAAGAAAAATGTCGTAAAAAGATCGTTTTTGTCCCAGTGGTTCTAAAGGTGGCCTTGGCTTCATTATTGTGAAGATATGGATGCAGCATTCTGCTTCATTTGTGTGAAAGCCTACTCTGAGAATAAGCTTAATTCAGTAAGTAATCTTGAAACCACCTATATTTCATCTGGTTACACTAATGGGAAGGATGCATGTGTTAAATTTCCAAACCATGAGTCCAGTAGATGCCATAAGGATGCTAAAGATAGATTGGAGCATCGACAGTGTTTTTTGAAATTACTATCAAATGTCCGGTTCTTAGCTAGGCAAGCATTACCTCTTCGAGGAGGTGGGGATGAAAGTAATTCCAATTACATGCAATTGCTTAAACTCCGTGGGGAAGATGACTCTAGGGTATTTCAATGGATAAAAAAGAAAACAGATAAGTATACATCTGGTGATATGCAAAATGAAATGATTAAAGTAATGGCACTTCAAGTCCTTCAAGAGGTTGCCCGTTCAATACATTCAGCATCTTTTGTTACCTTGATGGTTGATGAAACAACTGATGCTTCAAATCGTGAGCAAGTTGTATTGTGTATTCTTTGGGTTGATGCTAACTTTGAAGTTCATGAAGACTTCATTGGCTTGTTCATGGTGGATGCAATTGATGCTGATACGATTACTGCAGTAATATTTGATATTCTTAGGCGTTTAAATCTTTCTATTGCCAAAGTAAGAGGGCAGTGTTACAATGGTGCTGCTACAATGTCAGGTAAAAATGCTGGAGTAGTTGCTAAAGTATTAAAAGAAGAGCCTAAAGCTTTGTACACACACTGCTATGGCCATTCACTCAGCCTTGCATGTGGAGATGCAATCAAACATTCTAAAATTATGAAAGATTAACTTGATACAACTCATGACATCACAAAACTTATAAAGAAGTCCCCATGTAGAGATACATTGTTTGAGAAACTGAAAAGTGAGTTGGCCCCTGATACACCTGGTGTTAGAGTTGTTTGTCCAACACGATGGACAGTAAGGGCAGACTCCTTAAAGAATATCTTAGACAATTTTGAAGTTCTTCAAGAATTGTGGGAAGAAGCTATTGACGTAGTGAAAGACACTGAAATGAAGGCTCGTATAAATGGAGTTGCATCTCAAATGAAGACTTTTGATTATTATTTTGGAATTTGTTTAGGGCATTTGATTCTTAAACACAGTGACAACTTGAGCAGAGCATTGCAAAAGAGTGACATATCAGCCTCAGAAATAGCCTCCATGCGTTCTGATGACATGTTTAAGTTATTTTGGGAAAAGATTTGTAAAGAGGTTGAACATTTTAGTATTTCACCACCAGGTGTACCACGTCGTCGTAAAGCTCCTCGAAGATTCGAAGAAGGAGATGCAGAGAGTGTGTTTCCTGAAACACCAGAGGACTACTACAGACCTATCTACTTTGAAGCATTGGATCTCATCACCACTTCTATTACTGATCGATTTAATCGGCCTGGTTATGTTTTTCATAATGTTCAAAATCTTATTCTAAAAGCAGTTCAAGGACTGGATTATGAAGCTGAGTTAAAGTGTGCGGCTAATTTCTATACGACTGATTTTAATTATGTATTATTACTCAGCTGGAGATACTGAGAGCTAATTTCACTCCAAATCAAACCTCTGTTAAAATCACTGATGTTACTGAATTCTTCAAAGCAATGACTCCAATTCAGCGAGAACTTCTATCTGAAGTGTGTCAATTGTTTCAACTCCTACTTGTAATACCAGCAACTAATGCTGTCAGTGAAAGGTCCTTTAGTGCTTTACGAAGAGTGAAAACGTATTTGCGTTCGACAATGGCTCAAGACAGGCTGAATCACATCATGACTTTGCATATTCATCGAGGTCTTACTGATGATCTAAGCTTGATTGAAAGTGCTAACCGATTTATTCATGGAAGTGATCATAGAGAACAGATTTTTGGGAAATTTGTGGCAACTGATATTAACAAATGTGATTGAAACATTTTATTTGTAAACATGAATTAAATTTTCTTGAACAATGTTTGAAACTTTAAAAAAAATAAAATTAAACTTTCTTGGCTAATAATTGGCCGTGATTATTTGTAAATATCAATTAAATTTTCTTGACTAATATTGGCCTCACCACTTTGTATTTGCTTCCGACCCCCCTGTGTTTGTGTTCACTTTTATACTCTGAAATTCTTTTATGCTTACATTATTATAGCAAATGTATGATGCATGTTGTCAGGAAACTATCCTGACAGCAACATACACACGTCGCCATGAAACCAGAAATGAGTAACTAATGTATTATGATTATTGTTCATTTTGTTGTGTTTTAATTAATCATTGCACATTCTTATCATAATCACTGCACATTGTTTTTATTCTATTCAGGCAGATCAATTCAAGCATAGACTGCTTGATTACTTTAGTTAGTAAAACTACGAGAAATAAAAATCTCTTCTAAGCATTGTATATACTGTGATTGGACTTACTCAGGTGGCAGCATAGCACAGTACATGTTAAACATAATTGATAGGCTTTTTTAATGCAGCTGATACTTTTGGATATTGTTATTATAATTAGGTATGAAGAAGTGTTTCAGTTCTTCTAATAATATGTATTGTAAAGTATTTGTTTGATTGTACATTATATTCTCGTACCAATAGCATTTTACTAAGCTTGTGTGTGGAGCACCACAACCATCTCCAATAAGTCATCATGCCGCAGGTTGTCTTGATTATAACAACCACAATCCACAGTTGTTAGTAGCTGGTGGACTTGATGACAAGGCTTTAAGTGATGTTTGGTGTCTTGACGTACGAGCACAGAGTTGGCAACAGGTAAGATCATATTATAGTATAGCTCAAATAATAATAGCTATTTAGAAGTAAATAAACTTAACTGATGAAAATAAGGAATAATCTTTAAAAGAAAAAATAATGTTTATTGTTTAAACAAAAATTACTTTAGTAGTTCCTAATAATTATTATTATTGGATCATGTACGATTCCCTGATAAGTTGTGGCTAAAAGTTCACCTGTAAAGAACTTTGACGGTTTCAGTCAATTCTATTTTTAGAACTAATAAATAGTTTAAGTTAAGTTATACTTTTCATAGATCTAATAAAGTATATTAAGTAGTTTGTCTAATCTCTTTATAATTATTACACAATTTGATGTATGAACAAATTTCTTTGTTCAGTCCACAATCCAGCAGTTCAAAAACATGAAGTGCTACATGAGTACATTCCATTGTACAATATTTAACAACAACTTTTCTTTACCTTTTGCAAGGGGTAGCTTAAATTCTGAGCACTTTGAGGTTTTATGTTTACACTGTCTAAATAGAGTAGCTCTTCTTCTTTCTAAAAATATAAGTCTGTCGTCTGGGAAACTTTCCGGAAGCTCGTGGTAAAAGTGTGTGCGGGCCTAACGCAACCTCAACGAACATTCCGAAGAAACTATACTACGCATGCACTTTATTTCTGTAAAGCCTCGCTCGACCAGTCTCGGTTTATGCCCATGACAACAGTTGTTATAAGTATTGTATTCTTTCATTTTAGTTCTCAGTTATATTTCCTATAGTTTTGAAGTTATCAAACCAGTGAAGTTGTAGTTACCCACCCACCCTAGCTATCTGATTATTCGAACCTAAGCTAAGACCGAGTCCTCCACTGGGTACTACTCCAACGTCCACGAAAGTTACTGCCACAAGGTCGCCAAAAGAAATGAAGGAGTGAGACAGAAAAGACTTTGCTATAACTGCCTTTCAAGTGATCACATAGTAGGTTCTTGCAATAGTCGCAAGAGTTGCAAGCATTGTGGTAGAAAGCACCATACCTTGTTGCACCGATCAACTCCTCCTGCTGTTACTAACCCCCCTCCAGTTCAGACCAATGATAATGTTAGGCATGTTAATGATGTTGCTCCTGTTCTACAAGCTTTGAACAATTCACCAGGTTCTGTACTCCTTCAAACAGCTTTGGTAGACATGTCATCCCGAGTGTAATGTCCAACATACAAGAGCAGTTTTAGATCCAGGAGCTGCTATGTCTCTGATCACCTCAAGACTAGCAAATACCCTGAAAACCTCAAAACAGAAAAGCAGCATTTATACCGATGGACTTGGTGGTGGATCTACTCCGAGCAACAGCGTTGTCACTGTCAATTTGAATTTATCAGTGAATCCCACAGCTTCTCAGCCTGTGATTCAAGCTCACGTAGTTGATCACATTTGTGACGGACACCGAGCTCAAAATCTTGATGCTGTCCACCAACTAGATTTTCTTCGAGGCAAAACATTAGCAGATCCATACTTCGGTAAATCTGGCAGAGTAGACCTTCTCATTGGTATCAAATATGCCAACCGATGTCGCCGACATATGAGAATTGAGGACACTCCTGATCGAGATTTAGTGGCCATCGAAACTATCTTTGGCTGGGTCATTGGAGGCGATACTCATATTAATGAAGACTCCAAGAATAAAGAAATTGTTTATCCCTGTTACCATGCTGATTATGAAGATACAAACACTGATGAACTATTGAAGAAGTTTTTTGAACAAGAAGAAGTTCCAACCCAAGAATAGCCTTCCCTTGCTGCGGAAGATCAGCAAGCTATTGACTTATTCAACAAGTCAACAACTCGCCTAAAGGACGGACGTTACGAAGTTTGCTTACCAAGAAAAAAATTAGCTCCATTGCTCGGAGAATCTAGACCCTTAGCTGAGAAACGATTTCTCCAAAATGAACGCTTTCTTCAACGCAAGGATACCCTAGACGCACATGTAGAACAATTAAAGGATTATGCTCTTCAAAATCATGCTGAAAAGGTTCCTGTAGAAGATTTGAACAAGCCATGCCACCAGACATTTTACCTTCCAATGCATGAAGTGGAAAAAGTATCTTCAACAACTACTAAGTTAAGGGTTGTTTGTGACACCCTGCCAAATCAGCATCTGGACAATCTCTCAATGATGTTCTTATTTCTGGTCCATCTCTGTACCCGAAACTGACGACTATTCTACAACGTTTTCGTCTCTATGATATAGCTTACAGTGCTGATATTTCACGTATGTTCTGAGAAGTTTCGTTGAATCAGGAGGACAGAGACCTGCACCGCTATTTGGTGCGAGGAGACGACGGAAAAATCGAGAACTGGAGAATGACGAGAGTTACATTTGGCGTTACTTCTTCACCATTCTTAGCCACAGCAACACTCTGGCGTATTGCTCAGGATTATTCCAAGGAGCATCCTACTGCATCTCTTGTGTCTACTAATTTTTATGTGGACGACTTTCTCCATGGATCCTCCAAGAAGCACAAGAAGTTAGACAAGACATAAATGCTCTTCTTCAACGTGGACAAATGCGCCTTAGGAAGTGGAGGACCAACTCTCCTGAGCTCCTAGCTACTATTCCTGAGGATTTACGAGAAACAGAGCCCCTGAAAATAGGCACAAACTTTGAGTTAGGCCGTCCCAAAGCTTTAGGACTGCACTGGAACACCACCACAACAGATACACTGTTTGTGGCAACTCCCCAACCAATTACTACCAAACCTACAAAAAGAATAATAGCTTCTCAGACCGCAAAGGTTTTTGACGTCCTAGGATGGTTTGCTCCCATCACAGTGAAAGCTAAACATCTACTACAGTTACTTTGGAAATCTGGCATTTCCTGGGACGAAGTCATTCCATCTGACCTACATGCTGTTTGGATTAGGTGGAATAGTGAATTACCTGCAGTCAACAAATTTCCAATGTCAAGAAAACTCGAGGAGAAACAAGCAACCGTGCAGCAAATACAGCTTCATAGATTTTTAAATGCTTCTCGAATAGCTTATGGTGCCGTCGTGTATGCTCGTTATTTACACCGTGACTCTACCGTTACCATCAGTCTTTTAACGGCAAAGACTAGGATTGCTCCTATTAAAGATTTATCCATACCACGTTTGGAATTGTGTGCGGCCAAGCTTCTAGCTCAACTTATTTCTACTACCGCCGTAGACCTAGCCGTGCCAAGCAGTAATCTGTTCGCATGGTGTGATTCAACTGCCATACTAGGTTGGCTAAGAAATCCACCGCCAAACGGATCCGTGTTTGTCCTCAACCGAGTTTTTGCTACTACTGACCTATTACCAGCATCCAAGTGGCGTTATGTTGCAACCGATATCAATCCAGCAGATTTAGCTTCAAGAGGAGTGTTTCCTCAAGAATTGACTGAAAAGGAATTGTGGTGGAAAGGTCCACCATGGTTATCTGAATCATCAGTTTCTTGGCATATAAGGACTGACATAGGTGATCTACCAATTGATGAAGACACACCAAAACCAGCTCCAGTACTTACTGTTCAAGTCATGGAGGAACCAGATGAAATCAAATACTTTTCTCCCCTCTTTCGCCTGACCAAATTCAGAGCATATGCAATACGATGGAAGCTAAAGGTCCAGCACAAGTCCAAATTACCTCCCACACAGATCAAGAACTTCATTTAGCCAAAGTCCAGCTAATTATTCAGCATCAGCAGATTCATTTTGGATCAGAATTGCAACAACTTATTCACAACCAGCAGGTATCATTAAAGTCACCTATTAGCAGACTTGCTCCTTACCTGGATAAAGAGAGAATCATTAGAGTTGGTGGAAGATTGTGCAATGCAAAAATCAAAGAAGAAAGCAAGCATCCAATAATTCTCTGTAAAAACTCACATTTTGTCAACATATTGTTGAAAGATCTTCATAATCTACACCACCATGCCAGTGCAAGAGTCTTGATGGCACTGACAGCTGAAGAATTTTATATTTCTGGACTCAGATCACTTGCATGGAATACTGTGCACGAATGTGTTCCCTGCCGTAGAACGAATGCTACTCCGTGTACTCAGCAAATGGGCCAATTACCTGCTGACAGAGTCTGCCCTGCCCCACCATTCCAGAATGTTGGACTAGACTATGCTGGTCCGCTGATTTTAAAGAGAGGCAATCCTAGAAAACCCACCAACCACAAAGCTTATGTAGCAGTGTTTGTTTGCGCCGTTACCAAGGCCATTCACCTGGAACTTGTCTGTGATTTATCGACTGAGGCTTTTTTAGCTGCGTTCAGAAGATTTGTTAATCGTCGAGGACTACCACACAATGTTTATAGTGACAATGGACGGAATTTTATCGGAGCACAACGTGAACTGCAAACAATTGTCGCTTCCAGGAAAGCCCAACAGATGATTAAAAAATACTCTCAACCAAGGCATATGAAATGGCATTTCATACCCATTCAATCTCCTCATCAAGGTGGACTATGGGAAGCTGGAGTGAGAGAGATGAAAAGAATTCTTATCAGAATAATTGGTGATCAAAAATTATATTTTGAAGACCTTGCCACCATTCTAACTGACATTGAAGCTACTCTAAATTCCAGACCAATGGCTCAGTTTGAAGCACACCAAGAGGATGGCTCATCAGCATTAACTCCTGGACATTTTCTTATTAGGCGTCCACTACTAGCTGCCCCAACTCCAGTGCAAGACCTTGATGGTAATATTACTGGATTACGTCGATGGAACTTAATTAAGATACTCACTGCAAGTATTTGGTCAAAGTGGAAGGATGAATATTTGAAACTCCACCATGTAAGAAGCAAATGGAAGAGACGTGTACCTAATCTCCAAGTAGGAGACATAGTTGGAGTTCTGGAATCGACTCTAAGTCATCGCCGTATACCTATTGCTGTAGTGGCACAAATTTACCCTGGATCAGATGGATTAGTTCGAGTTGTTGATGTTTTTGATGGCAACAGTACACTACGACGAGCCGTACAAAGATTAACTCTGCTGTTGAAAAATTCAGATTCCAATACTGACTCACAAAGCATTGCCACCAGTGGCTCTGGCTTCCTTGCCCCGGAGGATGTGCGGGCCAAACGCAACCTCAACGAACATTCCGAAGAAACTATACTACACATGCACTTTATTTCTGTAAAGCCTCGCTGACCGCTCGCGGCCAGTCTCGGTTAATGCCCATGACAACAGTTGTTATAAGTATTTTATTCTTTCATTTTAGTTCTCAGTTATATTTCCTATAGTTTTGAAGTTATCAAACCAGTGAAGTTGTAGTTACCCACCCACCCTAGCTTTCTGATTATTCGGACCTAAGCTAAGACCGAGTCCTCCACTCGGTACTACTCCAACGTCCACGAAAGTTACTGCCACAAAATCGCCATCCCGCGGGCAGATGACAAGGGCAGCAAAGTCCTCCATTTTCGACCCCCTCACTGGCTACACAGCTAGGCCCGAACTTACAACTCAGGCTGCCCTTCCGAACTGCCGTAGTCAGTGCGAGCGAGATCAAAGTGTTTCTTGAGATCTCCTAAAATGGCTTTAGAATAATGACTGTGTTAAATTTTGGTAGAACATTTTTTTCCACACAGATAGCTGTGATATTTATATCATTCTGTAGCATTATAAATACTCTATAACATTATACTAAAATCAAAATTTACTATCAGAGAGTCTTGCTGCTATATTCAAAACCTGCCCAATGTAGCCTTAAATTTTGATGAAAATAAGTGAGTACTGCATGAATACTTGTGAGGATACATATCAGTGAATGTTAAGGAGCTATAGAAGTAATGAATGAGAAAATAGTCAAGAACAGTCATCATTACAGTTATCTAAAGTCAAACAATCATGTCTGATTTGAAGAATACATATCCTGTGCTGCTCATCCTCAACCATCATATTTTGACATGTCTGTCTCTTCAAGCTTATAATTGTTAGGTTTCTAGAGTGTAGTGGCAAGCTGGTCTGATAGTAAATATTTTAGTATAATTTCGTAGAGCATTTACAATGCTACAGAATGGTATAAAAATCACAGCTGTCTGTGTAGGTGAAACAATTCTGCTCAAATTTACAACAGTCATTATTCTAAAGCCATTTAAGAATCCTCTGGATCACTTCTACCACGGGGTTCAGGAAAGAGACAAAAGATTTATCTTGTTTGAAAGAAGAAGAGCTACACTATAATAGACAGTGTAATTACAAAACCTCAAAGTGCTCAGAATTAGATCTACACCTTGCTGTGGTTTATAAGTGTTCAATGGAATGTACTCTATGTATCACTTCCTGTATCTGCATTGATTGGACTGCTGGCTTGTGGACTGCATTATGAATCATTAGCAAACAATTTTTTAGCAGTATGTTGATGTTTGTTAAAATGAACTTTTTATTGCCATATTAGCTGTTCAATTTACAAGATTTGTACAATTTGTGTGGTGTTATATAACTTTTAACTTGATTTAGTATGTTTTAGTAATAAAAACATTTGTGTTGATAAATTTGTTTGAATAATTACATATATTTATTCTGTATATAAATGAATTAAGATTGTAATTACATTTTAATTACTAATTGATTTACTTGTTCCATTTCAGTTAACTTTATTTTTTGTTAGCTATTACTAGTAGCTTAATTGTCATGTAGTATAGGCTCAGCACTTTCCCTAGAAAAAAAATGGCATGTACATGTAGAGACACTGTCTATTAATAGTGAGATGTTATCAGTGACGGCACATATTTAGGAATAGTAACATGTCTGATGTTTTAAAGTTATTACTAATGTTTCTAGGCCGTCGGAACTGCTGAGGCTGGTGAGGATTCGTCCTCACCACTTTTTTGCCAAAGTAGTGATGTGTAGTGATACACATACATCATTAACAGTGAGGTGTTATCAGTAATTGCACATGTTCTAGTATAGGATTTTTTTCCATATCTGATACTAAACTGTATGCAGCTAATTTTGAGTTCAGTATAACTACTTCTTCCTCATGCAGATCTTCATAACTGCTTTGTCTCCTAAAGCTGTAGTCAAACACCTACATTTCTTCACATAGCATCTTTCTCTTTGTTGTTGAATGGTTTCTGTAGGCATAAACATCTTCTGCATCTTCTGGTGTACTAGATTCACCATAATTATATAAAACTAGTTCGGGCTAGAAAGACTGATTTTTTGGCCAACCTTGTTTTTGTATATAAACTAAATTTTTTTAACTAATTTAGGTCAATTCATACCTGCTGAATCCAAATCTGATGAGTGCCAGTTGCAAAAACTTGAGCATTTCTCGATGATTAAATTATAAAATGCACCTTTTAATTTTAGTATTTTAAAATCAAACACATCATCTCATCTACCATTTTACTCAAGTATTAGGCCATAGTAGCTTCTCAATGGAATTAGTTCTTCTCTGACATAGCAGTTATAATGACATCGAAATTTTATCAGCTGAGTTCCTGTTTGCGCACATTATTTTCTTATAATATGTTAATTTTCGTCACTTTGTTTGTGCTGCGTGCTTGCTTATGCTCAAACTGATAGTATAGTCGAGTTGAACGTGGTACTTCCTTCAAGAAACAGAAAGTTTGTAATTTATAGCTATGCTCAACTTTATCTTGTTTCTATGCTGCACGTAAGCTTCATAAGCTACCAGATGATGAATTGCACTTCACAAGTATGTATTAGCTAGTATATATTGCTTGAAAAGTCATATTGAGTGATACTTTAGAAGTGCAAGATAGAAACTAGTGACTAGCTGAGTTTTACAAAACTACGAAAAAACTTTGCATTCGACTATCTTAAGACTGCATGTTCTGTTGTCAAAAATGCACAGTAAAACGTTCTCAAAAAATTCCAGTAGCTCCATGTAGAAGACGTGTGTAGAACTGGATGGAAGGCAACTTTCGATGGTCTAGTGAGTAGTCCTGTAAGCATAATACACAAAGTAGTCTGGAGTACTCTGAAGCATTTTTACAGATAACTGATTGCCAATTTGGCAAATTTGGGAAACTCAGGGAAATTGTGAAAATTAAAAATGATCACCATGAAATTGATCAGTTCCAACAATTTTTTTCAGGTATTATATCTAGTATAGAATTCCTGGTTATGTAAAAATTATTCCTGATCCAAGTTGAGGCTAGATAGCTACATTGCAATAATTCCACATGGATGCAGATAAACTAAAGGAAATGAATTACATAGTAGAATTCTTTTCTGATTGTAAAGGGTAACTGTGGTGAAAAAAAAAAATTCTGCAAACATCATAAAAAATACTTATATATCATGCTCAAATTCTAGCAAAAAGCTATTGCTTCATTGCTCATATTCTTCAACCAAAATACATCAGCCTGCCTTCTCACTCATGTGTCCAGCATGTGCACCAGTGCATATCCTTCCCATTTGACACTAGCATGTCGAAGTTTTATGCCATTGAAATATGTTTTCAGCTGTTTTAGTGAGTCCCATCATTTGTAATGTAGTAGCATTATCCTCAACATATTTGCTACTGACTTTATGAAACAGTAAATCCATGTCATAGCTATGTAACTCTATCATGGGATAAATCAGCTGTCACAAATGTATTTTAAAGGCTCGATGTTTTGCAGTGTCCAAGAACTTAACTGGAAACAATAATATTAAAACAACCATAAACTCTATACTGGAGGTATTCATATAATTTCTTAGAGTTGACCATGTTTTTGTCAGCAAATTTGCAATTTTCGTAGTGTCTGAGGCCTCAGATTGAAAAAATAACATCATAAATGAATTTTGTATACCATATATGCTAGATATATTATAACTTGAAAAAAAAAATTGAACCAAGAATATTCATCGTGAACAATTAAATTTTCACTATTTCCCAGAGTTTTCCAAAGTTACCACTTCGGCAAACCAAGTTAAATTTATTCTAGAACCACTTGGGGATACAAATCTGTAAAAGTAACTTTCATATAGGAGTTTGAAGTAAGTCCAAACTCGAACTGTGAAAGCTACCTCAATGTTAGCGTTGTAGCCTTAGAGATACCACCGCAAAGAGTTTGACATTCATAAATAGCTTACTCTTTGTGGCTAAACAGGAGGCAACACAGACGAGAATAAACAAGATTTTCGTGAGGTGATGCTTCAAATCGCTGTGCAGCAGTTACTACAATGAAAGGGTTAAACACACTAGTATGTCAACCATTAGATTACACCACAATATTGCAACAAAATGCTAAGATGTGTATTTCTACTGTTAATGGATACTGCTATGAATATTGTCATTTTTAACGGACTTCAAATTTTCTATATTTAAATATATTTTCAAATTTTGGGAAATTCTTTACTCTGCCAATTCATCAATTAATAATTGTTTTCTTATTCTTCTTTTTTTCATTTTATTCACATGTTTCTCTCTAACAACTCAGCAAAAACAGACAATGGTTAGCTGCCGTTGACAGCAAAAAGATGTTTCTTTAATCGTTAACAATTATTATACATGAATATTATAAGTGAAGAGTTAGTCATACAAGTAGCTCACATGTGGGATTGAACTCAGTCATTGAATAGTGTTCTCACAGTTAACACTGGCACCTTGAAAATATTGGAAAATGATTTTATAGAAATCGTCTTCAACTTCATTGAAGATTGATTAGATTGATATGTAATATTAGACTGCAATTAACTTGTGATGCAATAATTGAATTAATGCTCTAAAGCGTTTTTAATTGTAAGAAATTTTAACTACATCTCCTACCATGCTAGGAAAATTCAATGTGTTGTTTATTTCAGATCACTATCTAATTTAACATTATTATGGTTGTAAATGTGTAAATGTCTCATTAGCAAAAGATTAATCTTAATCTTCATGTGTAAAATTATTGAAGTGCAATTTTAACTATACTGAACAAATAAGTTCAGACATTTACTATACATTTTATTTGTTCAATATTTGCAACTTCAGATAGCCAAATTGCCACAGCCTAGATTTGGTCACTGTGTAGCCGCTTTTGTTATTTTTTCTGAACTCACTGAAGTGGTGCTATTTGGAGGAGATCAACAGCTTGTACGTTATCTCTCAGATACTACAATATTAAGAATTGGTGAGTTTACTGATTTTTATAAAATAATTTACTCTTTGGCTGAGGTATGTTGATATATTTTAAGTTCTGTTTATAAACATTGTCTCATTGTAATTTATCCTTTTTTTTTAGCACACCTTTGTTTACACTAATACAATTTTTTGGTCATTACATAACAATATACAATTTCATTCTCATATTTCATTACATTTTACATATTTTTGATGAGTTCATGTTACCAAATTAGAAAAAATAGCTGATGTTATATAATTGGGTAGTAACATTTGTTCAAGCATACTCGACTGTAACAGTTTCTCAAGAAAAGGCAATCTATTAATATCTTTACAATTTAAGACCACAACTGTTTATGTCTCCCACTCACAAACTTTGTAAAAATAACAAACATGTTATTTATACTTTTTATGGAAATCAAGCAAGGTACTGTCAATCATCAAACAAAATATCAGCTACAAATAACATGCACTGCCTGAAAAGTGTTCATTGACAACCAAACAAAATCATAAATTAGTGTATAATGTGTTGATAACTAGTTTGTTAACCTCTACAGTCTTGTAAATTTTTTGTTAACTCTAATTACCAAGACAGTTTACAGATTATGTTATGGTTGTAAATGGACTCTTTTCACCCAGTGATGATTATTTAATTAATATATAGTCAGATGTCATGTGTGTTATTTTATTCACTGAATCATTTCAGTGCATGAGAAAATAATTCACATAATTTACTTGTGTTACCTTATTTATTTTTCCACACAGTTGAATAATTTCTAGCCTAATTGGCGAGCAAGCGTAGCGAGCGAGACACTTACAGGGGTAAAAATGAAAAAATTGGGGATGTTTGTTTATTGGCGAGCGAGCGAAGCGAGCGAGACAGTATTAGGGGTGGATAATGCAAAATCGGGTATATGTTATATATATATATGTATGGATGGATGGTACGTATGCTCTTTAAACGCGCGCGCGGGGAACTTTTTTCTCCTAAAAACACGGCTATTTAGGCTTGACTCCAGTTTATTCTGAAACTACAACATTAAGCAAACCTTACTTTATACTTAAGCTCCAAAGTATGAGAAAATTCTTGCTAAAACGCTTGTTTTCAAGACACAAAAAGTTGATTCGACAGGTTACTATGGCATTGAAGACCCTTTTCCAGACTTAATTTCAAAACTTCGCAGTTTTATGGGGGGATACGGAGTGCCGGTTGTTGGTTGTCAAGAGCCGTTGGTAGTCAGAATGCCGTAGTATTAATGCTATGGAAGCTACTACTTCTCGAGGGAAGCTGAGATAAGTACGCAATTCTATATTTGTTAGCTAAATATGCAAAATTAACTCTGGCCTTTCCTTTTTGTAGCTAAGAGCTAGTCAACAGTGACTGGTAAATTCAAATAGTCAGATTGGCTCAAATTTGGTACTACAAAAGTTACCACTGCTCAAGAAAATGAGGTAAGAAAGTAATTTTGTATTTGTGTGCACTAGACGAACCACGAAGGTATGTCTTGCGTAGGTATGTTCAGTTGTGTGAAAGTATTGTGCGTTACAACTACTATTAAGAATATCACAAAGAAAACTTTAAATAACGTGATTTGATTTTGTTGCTTCTTTTTCAATTCAAACAGTTGCGGGAGTTGTTTCTATGGCATTGAATCCCCCTTACCGCCTCGACTTTATTTTAGTAGCTTGAGTGTTAGTTGTTAAAATCAATCATTTAACAACAGTGTAGTTTAAGGCTCGCTCGCCATTTGTGCTCAAGCACACCACTAGTTTGTATATATGTTTGGACGTATGTATGTCATTTTGTACTTTGACCCTCGCGTTTTTGTGTTAGTTACGTGGTCGACCCCATCCCAAATTGCACTAAACAGAATCCTCTGGTTTATCGATCAGTACCAGTATCATCACCCTAGAAATTGAATTGTTTACCGTTTTGAATTCTTTTGCGGGTGCAGTTAAAACTTGAAAACTTAAGGGACTTCCATTTCTATTCGAGTTAGTGGCGGTGGTAAGTCAATGCGCTCTTTGTCATGGTTATAAGCCGTGCGCAACAGTATTTACTTGAAAATACATTGTCCACTAGACTACCACGAAGGTAAGTCTGTAGGTGCATGTCCAGTTGTGTCAAAGCATTGTGTGTTACAACCATAACTTAGCTAAAGAATATCACAAAAAAACGTTTAAATAACGTGTATTGTTTTGTTGTTTTTTTTTCCCTTCAATTCAAGCAGTTGCAGAGAGTTATAGTTGTTACTATGGCACTGAAATCCCTTTACCCTGTATGCTAAATAAACAAACTGGACCTTATTTTCAGTAGCTTTAGTGTTAGAAGTCAAAATCATTCATATAAAAATATTATAGTCTTTAGGCTCGCTCGCCATTTGTGCTCAAGCACATCACTAGTACATTATTTTTACTGCTGTTAACATGAGAAGCTTAAACTGTGACTAATTCTATATCTTTTCATTCTAACATGTAATGTATAGATTTAATTTATTGGATGAATCATTTGAATGTTATTTTGAGTTTACATTGTTAATTTGAGTCTTGTATTACTTTGGAATGTGGAAATAGAATGTATAGTGTGCTATAGAGAAGCGATAGCTATAACTAATAAATAATTAGTACGTTTATGCCAAGCATTCTTTATTAAATTGTAGAATGATATTTAACTAAGGCATAATTTCATTGTATATAGAAAAAGTAACCTCCTCCACTAAATGGAAAGTATCTGAAATTATTAATTCTTCAGAGTTGAGAAATAAAGATAGACTAATAGCAAAGAAACTACTAAAAGGTAATATTATAAATACAAGTTGTTGACATGATTTAATGTATTAGGCATTATAACGGTGTAAGTAGAATAATACATTTATAACTACATTATACCTCGGCTTGATCTTTGAAACATAACGAAATGTTTTTGATTCTGTGTGATGTCATTGGTAAACTGGTGAAGCGAGCGAGTCACTATTGACAGCTAATGATATTATGTGAATATAATATGAATTAATGATACTTATATTTTTAAGAAACTGTCAAATTAGTTCATGTAGTGTCTATAAATACAAATTAATTGGGTCTAGGGTGATGCACTGATGCCATTTATTCATCAATTGCTTATTTGATGTTTGCTTCTTCTGCACTTAAACTACAGTAAAAATGTTACCGCACCATATTAAAGTATTGCTGCTAGAATATGCTAATTGCTCTATAATTATCATCTTTCATTGTCTTTCTTAAATTTCTATGATATTTGCCTTTGCCAAATAAATGTAGCATTTTAGATTGAATTTCTTATGAATGAGCATTTAATTATAGTTTTGTAGTAAAAAGTTGAGGTTATTTCAGATTTATCACCAAAATGTCTTTGTTATATTTGAATCAGATGCATATCTAGTTGATTATTCCTCTTTTCTTACTCTTTGGTTGTTGTTTTTTCCAACAAAAAACACCAAAACTTCAAAGTCTTTAGTAATTACTGCATGCAAACTTTATAGTATGTATGATAATGTGTTATACAGTGCAATTAATATGCACAAACAACAGAATAATAAACATGCGACAATAATAAAAAGTAATTATGAGCCTTAATCTTTGCACTGTATTGAGGATATTAGATTTAATTTAACATACTATGTAATAGTTAGAGCATAACCGTGTAGCTACTGGTATATCTAGAGTACTCAACCCATGGGTCCTTTGGTCTTTGGGCTTGCATGGACAATATTTACCAGTAGCTACACACGTGCTCTAACTATTTTAGATCGCGTTTACGCAACTTTGATTACCAGCATTTTTGCAGAGATTGCAGTGTCAAGCAACTTTTGTCAGTGAGAATTTTGTGGATATTGCTCAGACTCTGATCATCCTTCCCAAGTAAATGAAGCACATTACTCTAGTTTAAGTCATTTTGAAGGGGTAAAATAACTTCATGCCGCTGGTCCCCCAAAACTGACTTATCTTAGCTCTGAACAACAAGAAATAAGAACGCTGTCTCTAAACAGCATTCCTAAGAATGCTAAATAGGTCATTAAGCTTGGATGGAAAGCGAAACCCTTAGTTGCAAGTACAAGAATAATATCCTGCAATAACTGAGTATCAGACCAAGACAATCTTTCCCTTGTACACAGAGTAATTCTATCACAATAATCGCTATAATTAGGAGTCTTTGCAACTGAAAATCTTTTCAACTCTTGAATTGGTACAAAAATGATTCACCAACAATAGTGCATTTATCGAGTGTTGCTGCAAATACTGGCCATTGTGTTAAAGGTTTATCTAACTCTGGACAGAATTGTAAGAGCTGCCAGTATATCAAGGTCATCTTTCTGCATTAGCTTTGATAAAATAACAACTGGACTGTAGAGGTCTACAAACAAAGCACAACCCAATAAATACTTCCATCAATCCATTGGTCATAGTAACCTTTCATCTTCGCTCTATCAATAGATTTCAAAGTATTATCCTGAGATAGAGCAGCTAATGGCTAGTATATGCACCATACATCGAGAGAATATGTTTCATTGCATTCCATTCATGTGCTATCCAGCGAAAGACACTAGCTCTAACAGGTCTCGTGCCAAAATCATCTAAGGCAAGACACTCCCTCAAATCATTGATGATATCCTCCAGTTGGCGGCATTTCTTGGAGATTTTTCATACAGGTAGTACAGTTTTAGAAGCATTTCATCAATATGGTTGAAAGCTGTATTGTTCGACCAAGCCTTTCAATCCTGCATGTGTACAAACCCAACAAGTTTATAACGTGTTGCAAGCTCAGCAATGCCATTTTTTAACAGAGCTCAATCCTTTCATAATCCCTTCACCACTTGTACTGTTAGGTTTGTACACATTAAAATAACTTGTTCTAGTGTATACCTTTTCGTCAAGCCCATTTTGATGAAACCACACAACTAAAACAATTTCATTATCAATATTACCACTATCAGTCAAGCATCAGTGAAAAAAATTTAGCTGCACTAAGACAAAGACACAATTTTTCCCTAACCCTTTCAGCAATATAGCGAGTAATCTCCTTGCTAGCCGTTTCAGTTGTGTAGTTGGTTCCCACACTAACACCATGCTTAGCTTCTAGTTTCACTAGCTGAGGAAACTTGCGAAAAGGTAGCTTTTCCCTAGCTATGAAGTATGCAATATCAAACTTGTGTCTTAACATTAGTCTTTGCCCCTCATTCAAAGTAAACAATGCTTATGCTATAGGCGCATACGATACAACACTCTCACCTTTAGCCAGAGCTCGCTCTTGTTCGAGTAAAGAAGAGGCATGAATATGTTGAGCTGCGGTCGCATGGTCTCGAATATTGCTCGTTCGAAGACTGTCCGCCCCATCAATCCAGCGTGCACTATAGTTCCTTCTCACTTTAATCTTTGCTTCAAATTTCGTACAGATAGAGCATTTTAGATGTGTAACTATTTTTTTCCCATCTTTATAGATCGTGTTGCAGTCAAGCCAGCTCAGTGCTTGTAGCTCCCTATCGAAATCTTGGCACCATTTTTGAAATGTCGCATAAGTTACACTCCTTTTTTGACTCCCACTGTCCGATTCCGAAGTAGAAGCGCCCAGTGAACTCGTAGATACACCTCGAGAACTCGCCATAGTCACAGAGTAACAATGACAGCTGTAAGCTAGACTTTGACCTCCATTCTCCTTTCCAAAAATAACGATTGGCCACAAGGACTGCGCGGTTGCACCATTGAGCGGCTAATATGAAAGATTGAACGGAAATTGGCCGATGTCCGCCAGTAATATTGCACATTGCACTGAAAGATTCTGTTCAAATTTCATCACAAACGGTATTTTGATGCTGTCATTGTAATATTCAGTTGGTAGAGAGTCAGGGTGGTGACGCTAATGATCTAAAAAATTGGCGAGATACTGCTGCTAGTATCAGGGAATAAACTTAAAAAAAACTTAAAGGTTACAAAATATTTTTGAAACAATAATTGTGTGACTTGAATATGTAACAAGTATTCCTCAAAGTATCGTACTGTTGTTACATTAATGTTATAGCTATATTGAATCTTACTCACTTTTACAGGGGTCCAAACAGCAACAAAGGTAAAATGTGAACAAAATCTCAGTAGTTGCTGGTGAATCAAACCTGGTACCCCTGGCTTTAACCAATGCTGTCTAGCCACTGAGCTACGACGACCCACAACTACCAATACTGTCACATTTTACCTTTATACTGTTGAGTAGTACCGTTTGCTGCAGTCTCGTACTCAAAATATCACCACTTATGTACTGTCAGAACATTTTTTCGGTCAAACCGGGAACCCCTCACCCTTTGGAGAGGAGCTATAATTGGTGGATTAAAGAGGCTTTACCACTACAAAACATCAATAAAATGTATACTTTGCAACCAGTGCACATTCAAACAACTTTATCATATAATGTGTAATTCTAGTGATTTACTTAATACTGTAGTTTGGCACACTACATCTTGAATTTCTGAAGCTAAACTTGGTAATTCAATATCCTCCAATAGCTCAATTAGACCTTCCCATGTGGTGGAATAACGATATGCTCCTTCTTCACTGCTGAGCCATAAACGTATGACTTCTTTGCTACGATTTTGTACTCTGTTGTAGTTGAGTTCTATTTGTTGGGTGAGAGCAAGACAGAATCCAAGTAGGTCACTGATGTCAATCCATTTAGGACTAAATTCTGAGATTATTTGAATTATTTGCTTCTTGTTATTAGAGTCAGTCCACTTTAGAATAACAAGATTGCTCATAGTATAGGGAAAATCTAAATTACATTGGAAGTAAAAATAGTGACATTACAGTTCAAGCTTCAGTTTAGGCCTGGGAACAATTCATTTATTTTATATCATACAAATAGACGTTCTGCAGCCCAGGAATAGCTTCCTTTTATATCATAGTTCCTGGCTACTTTGTGTTTGTTAAACATAATTATTATAAAGTTGCAATAATTGTGTGACTCAAGGAAACTTTATATTAGTTTTTTTTTTTTTTAACTTCAGGAAGAACAATTACCATAACTGTAATCAATTATACTATCTTACATTGCATACATATTTACAATACTCATAATTGTGTATGGACATTGTGGATCTTGCAATTTTTCAGTCACCTACTTTCACAACTGTAGATGTAGTAGATTAAACGTACAAAATCCGAAATGTGATAATTACCAACCTTATACTATCTCTGAGCATAATTTCAGTGATATTGTGCAATAATAAAGTAACTTATTAGCTGGACATTTTTGTACACTAGTTATGTATTCCTCACATGTTTCATTGAATTGTGAATTATATTTTATAGATATTGTAATTCAATGTTTGCTGTAACTATATATGAAGAGTGATATGGATATATGGTGTGTCCTTAGGGAACACTGTAGGTCAGACATGATAGGTAATTAATTATGTCAACATAATTATTGCTCATCTCATTAAAGAACACTATTTATTGACCACTGCACCCATGTACCTCAGGCACCATTGTGTGTAGGAAACTTATTTGGTTGCTTTGTACCAACTAGCTTTAGTCGCTTACAACAAGAAATGGACACAAGTTCGGCAAAATAATTTTAGCAGTACAGAGGTCATTCTGGTCAGCTCCCTATTCTGGCCCAGATCCAGTGTTGTGGTACTGTTTCTTGTCCATTGCCTACCATATATCCAGGGCATAGGAAAACATATCTCCTCTCCCCACACAATATTAATTTGTTTCAGTCCAAGAATGCAGTAATTTGTCCATTCTATCCCCTCAATTTACAAAATGATTTATATTACTGTATCAACCTATTCGTAGTTTAAGTGTATTTAGTAGTTAAAATGTACTTTAATTATTAAACTTACATTTTTATATTAGATTTAATGCATAACTTTGGTAAATACATTAGCAATACTGATTTGGTGTTCCGGTATGTGTAGTTGCCGTTAAAACAATGTTTTGGTCTGAAAATACTAAAGTGACATGTATTCAACGGTGTGAATTGAATTTGTTATATTGAATGATCATGCGTGTTCCTAAACATTGCCTGGTGTGAAGTCTCTATCTCATATAGATGTGTTACAAATTTTATGTTGGGTTTTTTATATTGTTTTTATTGATTTTTTAAAAATGTATTTATTGTGGTCCACAATCTGGTAAGTAAGAGATGGTGTATGCAGCACACAGAGTATGAAGCTTAATAAATGTATAGTTTATTGTACATTGGAGGCCAGCAATCTGGTGGAAAGCCAAGTTGTTGTTAGTTCATGCTATATTTTGCTTCTTCCTCAAGCTCTTAGAATGAGATCAATATTTACCTTTACTTTATGTTGTTTGTGTAAAGATGACGAAGAATAATGTGGTATATTTTATGTACATGTATTCAGGAGAGTTGTGGTTGACACAAAAACTCCAATCAATCTAGACTAGATATATATTGGATATAATAATTATTTAGTATTCTAGTTAACAATTTCTATCATAACCAATTTGTTGATGTTTGTAGATTTTGAGGATCCCACGTATTCTTTAGAAAAAGAAACTGATTTGGTATCAGCACATAAGCCAGACTTTGCACGCCCTCTCACAGATTTTATAACTTACATGGAAAAAATTGAGTTCATTATATCTGTAATCGGTGAAAAAGAATACAGGGCAGCTATTTGCAATATGAAAAATCCTATAGGTGAAGAATTTCAAGATATTAAAGTTACGTTATTGAAGGATAACATCAACATGATAGTTGGGTCTTTTGCTAACTCACCAATAGTGGTTGTGAAATCTACTGATGATAAACAATTAAGAAATGATTTGGAAGCAGCGCTGGTTATCTGCTCAAAAGCTAAATATATTCTATGTATTGGCACAAGTTATGCATTTCAAAAGAAGGATGTACAGCTTGGTGATGTTTTTATATCATCTGGTATTTCACTGATTGAACATTATGATGTAACGAAACTGGGAGATTCTGCCAATATTGATATTCAAAAAGCCAAGTCTGTTGACATCAGTGATTTGCTTAAAAGAATATTTTGCAGCAATATTAATTCAGTGGAGGACTTTTCTCTTAGTGAAAAGCATATTGCTAGGTATCACTGTTCCAAGATCATTTCAGGAATTGATTTTGGTGATGCCAACTTTCAAGATGCTGACAAAGTCACTATTAATCCTCAAGCAATAGGAGGAGATTATTCTCTTAATGAAATATTTCAATTACAAGAAAGTGGCAAAATTAGTGGTTTTATTGTGATAAAGTCAGTCACCAAGTATGCTGATGGCAGTTGTTATGAAAATTGGGACTTCACCGGAGCAATGGCTGCATTTCACTTTGCAAAGGAGAAGATGATACCTTACATACGTAAGTACAAATGTCACAATATTCTAGCTACATTATACTATAATATGACTTTGACAATCAATATAGTTTATTTAGTAAACAGTAGAGTAAATTGTAGTATTCAGATTTTGTCTATTATGTCATCAGATTTTCAAAAAAACTGATTTCTACTTTTAAACGTAATTTCGTATTCTTGGTAGATTTGACAAAGTGACTATTAAAAATCAGCATATTTTGATAAAATAAATTTATATTTTTTATTTCTTATTTAGATCATAAGAATGCTGTAGAAAATTATCTTGAGTTGATTAAGTCTCCTGAAAATACTGTAAAAGTTGCTGTCACAAAGCTACTTTTTCTTGGTCCATCATTACAAGGAAAGACGGTGACACGAAAGCGACTAACAAAAATGATCAGAAATCTTTCATCAGACCCATCTGATGACAAGTCCAATACTGGGATTTGCGAGCAAAGCACTGTTATTACATGCAAAAACTTATATCGAGGTGTCATTTTAACTGAAGAAGAAGGAGACGATTGGAAAGTTGTTGAAGACATTGAACAAGAAGTGGAGACATTCATTAATACTCAATCAATACCGAAAGACAAATTCGATTCTAGTTTTGACAGCCCTCAGCAATATATTCCGAATGAAACATTAAAAACTAAAGAGAGTCCTGAGCAAAAAAATTTAGATTCATCAGTTGAAGTTATTTCTAGCTCACCTCCTCCATCAGTACATTCAGAAACTGATACACATGTTATTGTACCTAGTAGCGAATTGTCAGTGGAGGAAATCCAAATAAGTCCTCAATATATTTCTCAGTGTCTTCAAATGAAAAAGGCATACAGCCTTAGTGAAATTAAGCTGCATTTGAACAATGGGTGCATGATATATCTTCAAGACACCGGAGGTCAACCTGAGCTAATGGACTGTCTACCAGCACTAACCATAGGGCCTGCGTTATATTTGCTATTTTGCAAGCTTAATAACAACCTAGATGATCATTACACTGTAGGCTATCGAGGCACAGATGGAAAGACATCATCACTATTGTCACATTTTACTATAAGGGAAACTTTGCTTTCTGCTTTAGTAAGCATATCCTCCATGCTATATTCATCTGATAATTGCGCTGACATAAAAGAGCAATTTGAAAATCGACAACAATGTGTGTACATTATTGGAACACATCGAGATAAAGTAGAAGATGATTCCACCATTAATGAATTTGAGACAAATTTAAAGGAAGTTATTGATTCTACATTTTTCTACAAAAAATGTTTGATTAAGGAATGGTATCAAGATGATTTTCCTGCTAACAGTACGCTAAGAGATATTTCGATGCGACTTGTATACCCATTGGACAATCAAAATGGAGGGAGTGACGAAATACAGTGCTTGAGAAGAGCCTTGTCACAAAAAATAAATCAGTACGCTAAAAAGGTTATTCCAAGTCAATGGTTAATACTTAGTATTGTGTTACGTAGAAGACGTGAAGTTATGTTAACTTTGAAAACTTGTTTCACAATTGGAAGACACTTAAACATGAATAAAAGCCAGACTGAAGCAGCTCTGCACTTTATTCACTACAATTTGGGTATATGTATGCATTTTTCTAATGTTAAAGAACTAAAAGATGTTGTAATAACTGACACACAAGCAATCTATCAGAGTTTAACTAAAATTATTGAAGCTGCATTTAAACCAGGAATAGTACATGAAGCAGCTGCTTCTGAATTAAAAAACACAGGACAATTTTCATTCGAATCGTTTTCTCGTAAAGTAAAGACTCCTCTACCACTGGAGGTATTAGTTATTGTGTTGGAACATCTAAACATAATTGCTCCCATTCCATCAGCAAATAAAGAGGAAACTAAATTTTTCATGCCTTGTATTTTGCCAAATGCATCAGATGCAGACATCATGAGATATGAAGAAGAGAATAAAATACCACATGAAGCTTCACCCTTATATATTAGGTATGATTGTGGATTTGTACCTATGGGAGTATTTTCTGCTACAGTTGCTAATCTTATTCAACAAAGCTCAAAAATAGTAAGTCTTAGAATTTAAGCCATGATTTTTATGTTCATTTTCTTTACCTTCTGTAAATATAATAAGCATTAATCACATCACTGTAACTTAAGTGGCCTTGAATAAATTAGATTAGTCACCCGTGCCCATAATAGACAGCCTTTTAATATGTGCTTAATAAATGACACATGTGTGGGTCAAAGGTATCACCACACACTGAGGGTAATTTGAGCTTAGCTAACTAAGAACTAGTAGCTAGGTTGCCCACTAACAGGCGCTATCTAAAATCGTGTGCGCAAAAGCTGGCTGTGGGTGCTTGCAGTCTTGCACAGACAGAGTTAACGCGGCGCACGACTTAAGGATTTTCTAGGTCCCGAAGCAGTCAGAGGTGAGCAACAAGTATAATTAAATTAGGCACACATAAATACACAACAACAACCTGCGAGGTGGAATGGGTTGAAGTATGATTATGAATATAATTAAGAGGGAATGGAAAGGGACGTTACAAATTAAATGGAAATGCGCAATACAATACAATGAATTAGAGGGAGCGGAGAGGGAAGGAAAATCGGATATCTAAGGTCATGAAGAGCTGTCAGGGAAGGAGTCCCAGACATACTCCCGGGGGCGGGAATGGACGATACACGGACAGAGTGTTGAAGTTTAGGAGTGTTCTCCGGATGGAGTATGGTTGGAGACGTCAGATGAGGTCGAAGTGGGATCTTCATCGAAGAGCAGTGGAATGAGGCGATTGGCTGGTCTTGCCGTGGCAACGGAGGGTGACGGCTCTGTTTATGCCATCATCTCCAGGGTGTACCTCTGTCACCACTGCAAGGGGGCCATTCACGGATGCGAAGTGACTCGTCTTTGAGTAGTACGACTTGTCTTTGCTTGATGGTGGGTCCTTGGTCGTCATGCAAATAAATACTGCAGCGTAACACTTCACGTGGGTGGGTTTGCGTATGTGGCCGATCTTGAGAGTGATAGGCCCCGCAAAATCTACACCCGTTCTGGAGAATGGAGGAGCTGGTGTAGTCCTGATGGAAGGCAGTAGGCCCATCAACTGAGTTAGGGGCTTCGCGTATGCACGCTGGCAATGCACACATGCTCTGCTAACATGCTTGAGAAGGTTTCTCAAGTTGGGAATCACAAAGGAGCCCGCCAATATGGACGACAAGGCGGAGATGCCCGCATGGCTGTACGTCCTGTGGAGTTTCTGGATGAGCAGTTTTGTGAGTCCGGAACGAGCACTCAATGGAACTAGAGTGGTGGGTTGGGTGGGGGATTCAGGATCACGGACCCTGAAGTAGACCAGGAGGTGACCCTCTGAAGCGATGGACAAGATGAACTTCCCTCATGGGTGGCTCCCAGACAGAAGAGAGGACTTCTCAGCTGCGTGGAAGGCATCAGGGAATGTCTCCAACTGGCTGAGTCTGTACACACAGGACTTGGCAGCGGTGATTTCGATAAAGTCGAGGGGGTCGAAACGGCGTTGATCAGCATGGAGACGGGAATTGAAGGCGAAACATCAGATCCATCCTACTACCCTGACCAGCAGGAAGAAGGAGGATTAGCGTGCCCACAACTTCACCAGAAACTGGACAGTCTCTGGAGGAAGGAGGAGGCAGGGTTTGATGGAAGCTGTAAGTGCCGGGATGGCAGGTTTGGATGGTCGTTTAGAAGGCCACTGACTGGGAGGAAGCACGAGCCACGCCGGACCTGACCACCAGAGTGCTGACGCAGTCAAATCCGGGGCACGTATGCCTCTACTTGCCAGATCAGCGGAATTATCTCCGGAGCTGATGTGTTTCCAGAGCGATGGAGGAGTGAGTTGCTGGATAGCATGGACTCTGTTAGCTACGAACCGATACAACAACGGCGGAGATTTGGGCTGCCAATGGATGACTATTTCGCTGTCGGTCCAGGCATAACAGGAGTCGATGGAGATGGAGAGTGCTGCTATGTGGTGTGGCAACTTGGCAAGGAGGTGGGCGCCCAACAGCTTAGCCTTCGGAATGGTTACAGGCTTAACAGGGAGCACCCGGGCTTTGGCGGATACCAAAGTTGTGGAGACAGTTCCGTCCGCATACACACTGCGCAGGTACACCACTGCACCGTATGCCACAGTGGATGCGTCACAGAACCCGTGTAGGGATAAGACGGATGAGGAGTCGCTGGACGGCAGAGTCAAGCGTCGAGGAACCGGATGGGCATTGAGCAGGGGTAAATTGGAGAGCCAGGAGTCCCACTGTTGCTGAAGATCCTCCGGTACTGGAGCATCCCAGTTGAGTCCCAGCTTCCATGTTTGCTGGAACAGGATCCTGGCCAGAACAACCACCGGCGAGAAGAGGCCGAGCACGTCGAAGACTCCAGCCATCCCCGCGGCTATCATTCTCTTCGTCACAGGCTCTGAGGACACAGAAAGAACAGGAACAGCAATGTGCAAGTTATCGCTCACCGTATCCCAATGCATTCCCAGGGCTTTGTGCGCATGGTTGGGTGGAGAGATGGAGACCTGGGCTTCTTCTTCGCGAAGGTCGGGAGGGATGGACTGTATAAGTTGACTGGAGTTCGATCGCCACTTCCTGAGCAGCATGCCCGATTGAGACAGGAATTGGCAGAGTTCCGATCTCAGCTTGATTGCGGAGTCTAGGCTGTCGGTGCTGGTCAGGAAGTCGTCCACGTAAAACGAGTTGAGGATGGCGGCGGATGCTGATGGAAATTCGGATGAGTGGAGATGGGCGATGGTCCTCAACACCTGGGTTGCCAAGAACGGGCTGCACTTCACCCCGAAGGTGAGTCGCTTCTTGCGACAATCCAAGATCTGACCCGAGGCCCCCCGCATGAGGAACATGTGCCAGTCTCGCTCTTCAGGGTGAAGGAGCACCTCGCAGAACATCTTTGAGTTGTCCGCGCTCATGGCAACCCCATGATGTCTGAATCGGATCAAGACATTGGTCAAAGGTGGGTAGAGGTTTGGTCCTGCAAGCAAGGTGTCATTCAAGGAGACACCCGTTGACGACTTGGCGGAAGCGTCGAATACGGCCCTTACCTTGGTAGTGGTCGAGGTCTCCTTGAAGACACCGTGCACAGGCAGGTAGCAGTGTGGCTTCAGATGGAGTTCGGAGGATGGTATGACTTCTGCATGATCCAAGGAGAGGTATTCACTGACCACAACTTGGAATGCTTGCAGCTTGTCTTTCGACGACAGGGACCTCTCGTTGGATAGCAACCGGCTGATTGCTTGCTTGTGAGTGTCACCGATGGATGGAGGGTTGGTCTTCCGAGGAAGGGAGACGGAGAAGCGGCCATCTAAGAGCTTGTAGAATTGGTCCAACTCAGTCAGGACTGCCTCATCCTCAGGAGACCACACAGGAGCCTCAGGCACTCGATCCAGCTCCCAAACACGGCCAAGATCGTCCTGGAGGTCAGTGGGAGGGAGAGTAGCCATGATATCTGGAGTTGGGTAGGACTGGAGCATGGTGCCTGACAGACAGAGGCCCAGATGGGTTGGAATCACCAGCAGGCCATTGACTTTGAAGGTTTCTCCAGTGAAGAGTGACAGGGAGTCGGTCACACCCAGTAGGAGATCAACTCTGCCTCCGAGGTCGGGATCGGCAAGCCGGTAGGAACTGAACGTTGGACCATCCAGGAGCTCTTTCCGGTTGGATGGAGCCTGGAGAGTGGGAAGCTTGGGGAGGACAATGAAATTGATTAAGTCACTTGAGTAGGATAAGTCATGTGAGTGGAATTTGGTGGAAACGGAAAATTTGCAATGCGATTCACCTGTGGTACCTGCCACTTGGATGGGGTTGTGAACTCGCTTGAGTTTCATGGCAGAGGCGGTCTCCTCCAACATGAAACTGACAGCAGCTCCGGTATCCAAGATGGCCCTAGCACGGACGGAGTTGCCTTCATTCATCAGGGCCACGGTAGCAGTGAGTAGGAATCTTTGAGTCGGATTGGGTGTTGGATGAAGTTGCTGCAGTCAGGGAAGGGACCGGAGCGGGTGGAGTGGAGATGGGCGATGGTCCTCAACACCTGGGTTGCCAAGAACGGGCTGCACTTCACCCTGAAGGTGAGTCGCTTCATGCGACAATCCACGACCGTAGCGGGTGGAGTGGATGGAGCTTGGTGTAACATGGTGTGGTGACGTGCGTCACAGGTCTTGCATGAGAATCTGCCTGGGCACATCCGGAAACCGTGCTGTGAGGAAAAACAATTGATACACAATATATGCTCTCTCACCAGTTTGTTCCTTCTATCCACATCGTATGAACTGAAGGTCGGGCATCTGAGCAGTCCATGTTGCTCCTTACAGGCCGGACAGCCGAATGGAGTCTTCTTCTGAGGTTGGTTGGAGTTGGAGCGGAACTTCGGAGCTGAGGTGGAGGATGAGGAGGAGGCAGAAGCAGGAGTGGCTGACGTTGAGGACTGATGGCTGGAAGCGCCTGGACCTGGAGCGAGCTCTTTAATCCAGAACTTGATGAAGGATGTCACGGCTTCCATGTCCGGCACAGCACCAGGAGTCTTATGCCGGAGCCACTCGCGCTTGCACTCTGCAGTCATCATGCCAACCACGATCACACAAAGGTAGGCGGAGAGGCTGTCTCCCACAAGTGATTGCAGCTTCTGAAAGGACAAAGACACACAATCATGTACATGGTCAAGGTCGTGGGTGTTCAACCCCAGTTGGGTGGCTTTGTCAATATTTTGAATTAGCAGCGGGGCCACTACTTCGGGGGAACCAAATCTCTCTTTGAGGACGTCTAGCATAGAGTCCAGGTCGATCTTGGTGGAGGGCAAGTTGTGGAGGAGAGACTGGCCTAGCGGATGCTGGACAGCCTTGATGAGATGGCCCTGGATCTCAAGGTCGGAGTGACCCTTGGCCCGAGCCTTGATGGCAGCACGGAAACGGTTCTCGAAGACGTCCCACTTGAGAGGATCGCCATCGAAGGTTGGGACCTCAATATGGAGTGAGGAACCATGGTGAGCAAAGGATGGAACGGGTGTAGAGGGGAAAGAGTCCGATGAAGCCTTGTCCTTCTTCGCTGAGTCACGGAAATCTTCAGCAATGAGTCGTTGGAGACGGCTAGACTTTTTTTTCCAGCTCTGTAATCTTGTCACGGAAGTGAGGGACATGTCTAAGGATGGGAGTGGCAGAGATGGAGAGATTCTGGAACTTGGAAACTAGGTTGTCAACAGTGTCACGAAAGTGTGGAGAATCCGGTCTGGGACTGTCGGATGCCCGGTCCAGCTGCTGTAGGATGACACAACTGGTAGCCCAGAGGGGATCTGCTTTCTGGAAGGAGATGAGAATGTTCTTCAAGAGTCGGTGTGCGTCCTGAAGTTTATCTTTATCTGCTTCCTCATCGACAGCTAATTCTGGATGGTCGTCATAGATCTCTTCAATCTGGAGTTGGATATGGTCATGGTCGGAGATCTGATGTTGGAGGTCAGCGAGTAGGTCATCGATAGCTAGCATATCAATGTCGTCGGGCGGAGTTGACTGTATTTCGTTGACGCGTTTCTTCAACTTGGTTACCTGACCTCGTCTGTGACCACGGCGGCGACGGAATGTCTCCAGCTGGGCCCGGATGGAAGTGTCTTCGGTCATATTGAATGGATAGAAAATACGAAGTCGGTAGGGATGGTGGAGAAACGTCTAAGTCGAAGGTGTGAAAAGTTGGACGGAGTAGGTGGTGATAGGTGTAGGTAGTTCGGACGGAATGGAATGGCGGAAAGGTGACTTCTAGGAATAGAACTTAGTAGAGTTGAACAGTCAGACTGTGGACGAATGGCTGAACTAACAACTACGAAGCACACTAGAGTCTGGGCACTGGCACGGCTCAGGGCTCGAAGGACCAAAAATGTGTGGGTCAAAGTATCACCACACACTGAGGGTAATTTGAGCTTAGCTAACTAAGAACTAGCTAGCTAGGTGTGCCCACTTAACAGGCGCTATCTAAAATCTGTGCGCAACCGCTGGCCATGGGTGGCTTGCAGTCTTGCACAGACAGATGTTAAAGCGCGCACGACTTAAGGATTTTCTAGGTCCCGAAGCAGTCAGAGGTGAGCAACAAGTATAATTAAATTAGGCACACATAAATACACAACAACAACCTGCGAGGTGGAATGGGTTGAAGTATGATTATGAATATAATTAAGAGGGAATGGAAAGGGAAGTTACAAATTAAATGGAAATGCGCAATACAATACAATGGATTAGAGGGAGCGGAGAGGGAAGGAATCAGATAACTAAGTTCATGAAGAGCTGTCTGGGAAGGAGTCCCAGACAACACACTTAATTGTGAATCTGACTACATCTGAAAATGTTTTTCCAGAGCCTGCAATCTTCAATGGTTTATTTCAGTAATTTTTCATTTTGGTATCTGTTTCAGTAACGAATTTTTGGCTCCTCTCCTCTCCCACGTGATCAAATATACACTTTGTAAGCTTGACCAATCAAAATTGTGGCTATTTAAAATTATTGAGCAGGATTATTCAAATGACAAGGTGAAATAAAAAGTATACATAATATAGAGAAATTTTTGTGCAGAGTACCTGAAATTTATTTGTGTAAAAGAAGCTTTGTCCAGAATAATATTGATATATTTGATTACTGTGTAACTCTTCTTCTTGGTAGACTCACATAGCCAGATGTTTTACCATTATTTCTGACCACTATGTGGGGAAAGGGTGAGTCTTGGTTGGAAATTAAATATTGGCAATTTTGCAGAGTCACTCACTAATCAAAGATATCCAGCTAGTGATTTATATAACTTGCAATATGCATTATAAATATAAACCATACAAGAACACTTTATAGCTGATTAAAATAAATAGATTCTGATCTATTTATTTTACATAGTATGTGTAATAAAATCTGAAAGCTACCCCATGCTACATGCTGCCATTCATTTTCCAACTATAGGGGTATAATACCGTCTCAAAAATCACGATGGGTCTTAATCCTTCCAGATGGTACTGACCAAAGTTTTGGGATCTGGCTCGTGGGCTATAGAACCACGTTTTCACAAAATGATGAATTTGCATTTAAAGACAACAAAATGATAAAAGTCGTGAACACGTTCTGATGTATAACTTTTTTTGATTAAGTCAATATGAGTAAGACCCTATTGTTACATTCAGTAAATAAAATTATTGTGCTATAGTAACAAAATTTATAAAATGTTCTTTAGAGAGGAGTATATATCCGATTGAGGTCCGTTCGAATGCAAAGAAATTATATAGAATTTATGTACGGTGAAGATCGTGATGTTTTAATTTTGATTCACAAGTCTGAGTATATAAAAGTTCAAATTCACAGAGCCAGTGATTATGAGCAAAAGTTCCATGAGTTATGTCCCAGAATCATGGAATTGATAGCTACTACAATAAGGAATGTTTCGGGATCCATGTTGCACTCTCTCTACACAGATACTTCAAAGGATCAATATAAACATTATTTTGAGAATTATTGTTTTGCTTTTGAATGCTACAAACATGAAAAATCAGACCATATCTGTACTGTGAGCAAGAATGATCTAAACCCAAGATATATGGATTGTGTAAAAGAAAATACACCATTAAAAATGAAGCCTGAACACCAAGTTTGGTATGGCAAGGTAAGCACTTGTTATTACCCATGATTTTTAGCTAATACATGTGCGTATTAACTGTGTTGTAGGAAATTGACACTTCTCCTAGCAAAATTGGCACAGGTAAATGACAATAAGGATTGTGTATCAGATAATTTCTGCTATGTTAAGTTAAAGTTTGTTAACCCTCAGTGCTCATGCACGAGAGGGTTACAGTACTCAGTTTGTTTGTCAGTCAGTCAGTCATTCTGTCACACAGCAAAAGCGGATCTCAAAGATGGCAGCCTCCCAAAAATTGAAACAAACATTAAAATGTTTCAATGGATATGATAAGTCCCTTTCAATGTGTCAGAAAAATTAGTTTCAACTTATTTTTTCAGCAAAAGCTAGTTTTTTTTTAGGCCACACAATCGTTGTTGTTAACACCCCCTATATTCACGCCATCAAGTGAGAAAATAATCTCTTTGCTGACTGTGGTAGCTTTGCATTACAATATTTGAGTGCTCGGAGTTTCCCATATGAGTGTTACTTGATTATTAAGCTTTTCTTATGAAGACCACATCTATCGTTTCATTGCATGAGTTGCATATTGACTTGCTTAAGCTGTACTTATCACTTGCATAAGCTACACATTGACACATTCATTTTGATACTGCTTCAACTAAATCAGTTTTTTTGTCTTTATAATAGCTAGCTAGATAGTGTATAGTAACAGTGAGGGTTTGCACCCTCGGTGCTTCATTTGTTTAGAGTCTGTTGGTTTTCGCTATTGACTCTTACTCAATTGCACTAATTGTTCTCAAAATTTCTGTTCAAAGTTCGAAAGTGGTACAATGAACTATTAACTAAATAATTACCTAATATAAACTACAGTATTGATACATGATTTGTTTTGGTTTTGTTCTTGCAAAACAGTATATAGCAGTTGGCCATTAATTTTAGCAGACATACTTTCAATAGTGGTATGCTTACACATATGGCGAGCGAGCCTTTAGTAAAAAAAAAGTATAGATTTGACTTAAATCTCATATAGCTTGAATTTACTATCCTGCACTACTAAGTTCAGTAGTTCAATCTTAAAGTTACAAGTATATAATTCATACTAACATTGCACTCTTACCTCAATATTCTGGATTAATGATAGTTTTGGAGTATGTACCAGTGTTGTTTTGGTTTAGCGATTCCAGACTTTCTTAGTTTTAGTTATTCATACTAAAAAAATATCTTGAATGCTTAGTTTTAGTTTTTTTCCCAAATTCTCCCTGAATAGTTAGTTTTTAGTTTTTCTTCAATACCATGTAGAATATTTAGTTAGTTATACTATCAATTGTCTTAGTTTTAGTTAATTTATGTTGCCTCTCAAATTCTGCAATAATGAGACTCCTTAAAGAAAGTTGTTCATGTAGTTTTTACGAAGAACTTCAAAAATGGCATATTTCTGTGAAAACTTGGGTATTATTAATAAATTATGGTATTTGTTATGTAGTTTAGAGAACAATTACTTGATGGGAATTTATATTTTCATTTAATAATGACATAATTCTAGGTGAATTGTTTACAATAAAATTGCTTAGTTTTAGTTTTTGTCATCCACTCTACTGGTAGTTTTAGTTATTATTGAATTTACTGTCTTCTAAAATAAATAGTTTTAGTTTTTTCATGTTCTCTACAGCTTAGTTTTAATTATTCTTACCAAAAGTAAAATACCCCAAAACTAAGGGGTTTTGGTTTTAGTTTTAGTGAACTAAAACAACATTGGATGTACTAATGTAGCTGTTCTTGATAGATGAAATACCAGTAGCTCTTGATAACTGGCTCTGCTTTGTACTGAACTACCTACTGGTATACAATCGTTGACTATTAATTTTTAGCTAAATAATACGAAAATATTTTCTTAACTCAATGAAGAGCCGCTTCTGTGGTATCAATGTAAGCCATTCTGACTGTCCTAATGACCAGTAGCTCCCAACAAAATCCACTCTGCTACTAAGAAACAGCTGAGTCATTAAAATTAAGTCAGATAAAGGGTCTTTAATGTCATGGTTACTATTAGCCCCAGGTTTTAGTGACTTGAAAGAACCTGAGGATTTATAGCACAGTTTTTAACCTCAACCCTAAAGTAAGACTACACTTCCGTAGTACCAAAAGAAACTGGTGGCAAGCCAAAAAAGATGTGTTTTTTAAAAGGAGCCCAATGCGTGTTTAAGGGACACATGTACTATCCATACATATTATATATATTTATAAACTTGTGGTGTGCTTGAATACAAATGGAAAGGGAGTTTGCCTAGCTTTTAAGTGATAACTAACTATGAGCTACATCCCCCTGTGCATAATTTATATAATTGTTGAAATTGAAATGTTCTAGCTTGACCAAATGACAGCAATAGAAAATAGTGCTGTTGGGTTCGCTATACTTCTACAAAGTTAAGGCGTTTAGGTCTGCTCCAGCGCTACATGTAAATTTCTTTTCAAGCCAACAACTCATATGGTCGACAAGTATATTACATTCAGGATGCTTTACCAACTTACGTAATTAGTGGCACAGGAATAAAAGGATCACAGTACAATTTAAACAAGCAAAAATAAATAAATAAACACCACAGAATGTTGATTGTGTTACTGCTGTAAGTATCTTGGTCATTTTGCTCGCTCACCAATAACACATAACAACATATACCCTATTTTCAATAGTACACCCCTAGAGGATATTGAATTATCAAGTTTAGCTGTAAAAATTCAAAAAGTAGTATGTCAAAGAACAGTATAAATAAACCATTAGAATTACTGATTATGTGATAAAGTTGTGCTGAATGTGCACTAGTTCCTAAATATACATTTTATTGACACTTAAAATAGTTTTTTGTTGTATTCATTAATTTATTTAGCTGTTTACTCACACTAGTTGTGTATTCCTCACATGTTCGATTGGATTATGAATAATATTTTGTAGATATAATCATGCAATATTCATTGTAAATGAAGAGAGAAATGGTATTCTTTGAGTGTCCTTTCTTAGGGAACACTGTAGGTTAGACATGACAGGGAATTCATCTGTGTCAACACAAAGTTATTAGTCTAGTAAAGAACACCAACTGCTCCCAATCGTGTACCTGAAGCATCGAGAAAACCTGTCTGACGGACTACTCCACATTCTTTAGTTGTTAACCACCTTTGGCTGCGGAACTAAAAAAAAAAATCAGTATAAAACTAACACTTCAACGTCACTTTTTTTAAGATGCAATGCATCTTTTTAAAGCTCAGATACATATACATCCATCATAATGAAAAATTAGTCTCAAAAGTTCATTAATAATATTGATTAGACATCCAGTATATCTCAAAATCCCCTTCCCCTCTTACAGGTATAAATGTAAAAAATGTCTGGGAGAAACCATACATTGTTCAGAAAAAGCTAAAAAATGAATAACTAATTACCTCTTGAGAATAAAAAATGTAATGTGATTTTGACACTGTTACCACCATAGTAACAGCTAAGAGGGAGCAGTCATTGTGAAAATAAAGATATATATAGCTTGGAGGGAACTTAATCTTTACTCTCCAAAATTGTCTCATATTTATAACCTACATAATTTATATTATGAGAATTGCGTACTATAATTATGCAGATGAACATTACACACACAATGAATATAATCAGAAAATACATAAAATTATGACATTTCTTATCTTAAATAATCAAATTAATGTTTTTCAGTTCCTTTCTTAACTTGCAAGAGGTTTCATCTACATATCGGTTCCGTAACACAAGTTTAAGTGGAGCTGAAATAATCAGATATTTCTTCAAATATTCCTGTGTACAAGTTACCCATAGTTGAGAAGGAAACTGAAAAACATTATGTTGGATACACCATAGAACCTGAAGAAGAAGGGATGCTACAATTTCATCTTGATTAGTCACTGAAAATAGAACAGTAGGTGTACTTCCATTGCTTACTGATAACCTACACATCCAGATAGATTATATATATAGTACCTTTACTTCAAGTCTCATCATCCTATTCATGCTGTTAAGGTCTTGAGCCTCACAGGGAACAATTACAAGTCAGGATCAAGTTCAATAGACTGTATGTGTGTGTACATTATTGTTCTATACCTTACAGACTATCACACTTAATAATATTCATGATTACAAACCCACTATACTACATGTCATTGCCACACATTTACAGCTGTGGTTAATGCAGTTATTTGGTTGTTCTTGCTAAAATCAATTAACTTCTGTGGGAGTTACGCCCCTAAACATGCTAAGAGGGAAATTGCAAGGTGCTTGTCAGAGCGATAGGAGGGAAACTAACATGAGTGAAAACTTGAATAAAAGAAACGCACAACGAAGTACATCAAAGTAATAGTTGGTACTACAATGGAAGGCTCTAAAATTACTTTCGAAGATACTGAGTAAACGAAACATTTGATTCATATTCCATACATAATTATTCACAGATTATGTAGCGATTACGACATCATCAAAACAGCATTAATTTAAGTCGGGTTAGTTATTACGATTACATTTGTACACTGAGTCATCCATTGTGTATAGTATACGCTGCCCAGTGGTAATATATATATAAATAAACGAACTAAAAGGTTCGAGCAAAGATAGTCAAGGAACATCAGGAAGCTTGTAAGAGAGTTGATGAGGTTTCAGCTATTGCTGAACATATACTTGGCAGCAGCATCACCCATTGTATGGGAACTAGTAAGAATTGTGACAGAGAGTCATTCAAAGAATTGTGAGTAGAAGGTCAATGAAGCCCTATCCCTTCAGATGACATACCCACC
>WLWD01001399.1_pt1 | contig 51092 bp, 24 predicted proteins | sample 6712731 | NCBI WGS metagenome assembly WLWD01 (sample SAMN12718690, study PRJNA576275) | sponge metagenome | isolation source: marine sponge | host: Mycale hentscheli | place: New Zealand: South Island, Marlborough, Capsize Point | collected 2014-11-01
TTGTCACAGTTATAAGCCCTATTCAACAGCATTTACTTGACAATTCTTTGTCCACTAGACGAACCACGAAGGTAAGTCTTGCGTAGGTATGTTCAGTTGTGTGAAAGTATTGTGCGTTACAACTACTATTAAGAATATCACAAAGAAAAATTTAAATAACGTGACTCGATTTTGTTGCTTCTTTTTCAATTCAAACAGTTGCGGGGAGCGGTTACTATGGCATTGAAACCCCTTTACCGCATATACTTAAATTAAAAACTCGACTTTATTTTAGTAGCTTGAGTGTTAGTTGTTAAAATCAATCATTTAACAATAGTGTAGTTTAAGGCTCGCTCGCCATTTGTGCTCAAGCACACCACTAGTATATATATATATATGTATGTATGTATGGATGGTACGTATGCTCTTTAAATGCGCGCGCTTCTAATTACGTAAGTTAGGTAAAGCGTTCACAGTTCCAGTTTTTTTTAATTAACGAGCGCGGAGTATCCTGCTGCAGACGCAACATTGTTTCAACCAAAAAGTTTACAGCTACTCTCTTCTTGAAACAATCGTGAAGTCTTTGTCAAGCTGCGCTTCTTTGCCACTGCTTTCGAAGTTTATTCAGGTAATTGTTAGTTTAGTCTGGGATCAGAGACTTTAGATTCTCTGATGCTAACTGAGAATGGAAAGGGTTACACTGTGCACTACAGTTAGATGTAATTTCTGTCCTATTTTTCTGTAAAAAGAGTCTGCTCGCTCGCCATGCATTTGCGCTATTCGAGCGCACCACTAGTTTATATATATGTTTGGACGTATGTATGTCATTTTGTACTTTGACCCTCGGTATTTTTGTGTTCGCTCCGCGTTCGACCCCGTCCCAAACTTCACTAAACAGAATCCTCCGGTTTAGCGACCATTACCCATATCACCTTAGAAATTGAATTGTTTACTGCTTTGAATTCTTTTGCGGGTGCAGTTTAAACGCAAAAACTTATGGAAGCTCCATTTCTATTCGAGTTAGTCGCTATTTGTCACAGTTATAAGCCCTACTCAACAGCATTTACTTGTAAATTCATTGTCCACTAGACGAACCGCGAAGGTAAGTCTTGCGTAGGTATGTTCAGTTGTGTGAAAGTATTGTGCGTTACAACTACTATTAAGAATGTCACAAAGGAAACTTTAAATAAAGTGACTTGATTTTGTTGCTTCTTTTTCAATTCAAACAGTTGCTGGGAGCGGTTACTATGGCTTTGAATCCCCTTTACCGCATACGTAATTTAAAAACTTGACTATATTTTAGTAGCTTGAGTGTTACTTGTTAAAATCAATCATTTAAGAATAGTGTAGTTTAAGGCTCGCTCGCCATTTGTGCTCAAGCACACCACTAGTTATTGAGTGGAGGGCAACCCGTGGAGGGCGCTCAAAAAAATAATGGTGCTTACTTGTTGTGTCTTCGGCTGTCATAAAAGAGGAGGACGGGAGCAGGTTTCTTTCTATAGAATACCATGTAATAGTGGCAATTCTAAATCCTCCCAGCTTATTCTGAAACGAAGAAATGCCTGGATTAGTTCTATAAACAGGAAAGATTGGACCCCATCCAAGTATAGCAGGGTATGTTCCCAGCACTTTATGTCAGGTATGATAATAATTCAGTTAATCTAGCCACCATAAAAACATAAAGATCTGCTTATTTAGGAAAGCCTGCTGAGCTGAGTGACACTTGTAATCCTGATTGGGTGCCACATATTAATATGGGATACTCACTAGAGACTGATCCAGTAGTGTCTCAACTACGATACATTAGATCACTGGCTAGGCAAAGAAAATCTCAAGAAATCAATGATGAACCCCTTACTGAAGTTGAATCTGGTATGCTGACTACTTAATTCATGTTTTTTTTAGCTATATTTTTGTATTTTTAACTTGACAGGAAATTCTTGTCAGACTGATCTCACAGCTGCCGACATTTCAAAGAAAGAAGAAGACTACAAAAATGATCAAGAACTCCTTCATGATGAAGTGTTCATGCTCAGGAAGAAATTGCACGAACAAAATGAGATAATTTTGTCCATGCAGCTGGGTGCGAAAGTAACTGAGGAAATGTTGAAAAATGATGTGGAACTTCTGAAATTTTATACTGGTATAATTTATGTTACATTTTATGTATTATACAACAAGTATCATTACTATCATGTTCTAGGTCTCCATGAGTATATAGTATTCAAGGCAGTTTTTGATCTTGTAAAACCATGTCTTCCAGATCGTGGGAAATTATCACACTTTGACATGATTATGCTGTTTTTTGTGAAAGTTTGACTCAACTTAAAAGGTTACGGTTGCTAGGACCACCCACGCGTTACGAGTTACGTGCACGACCTCTATAGCAAGTATGATTTTTGACTGCCATTTTTGATGGATGATAGCTCAATATAATTATATATTCATTAAGTCTGCTAGCACTGTCATGATACAATTTTGCACTCACATAACAGGAAAAGAATGAAGCTGTGCTATAATGAATACAAAAAAAAATTTCAGATCAATATTAGTAAAAATAAAGTGCAGTAAATAACAACAATTATTCGAGTATGTGGAATGGCTTGCTAAATGAAATTGTCAGCAAAATCTACAGAGACTGAACACTTTACCTCTCACTCATATTCCTGTGAAGAATCAAATCAAACTGCTAGTGTGTGTTAGAAAAGTATGTAGTATAATATAGAAGTGAAATTGCTAGCTTGCTATTTGTTGCTCTAGCTTGGTATTTATTTTATGATTGGTGTAGTCAAGGCATAGTTTGGGTTTTGTTACTAAGTGTAACACACCTGTTAATAATCCTGCTTATGCCCCTGATAATTAAAGATAAATTAATTTAATTTGTTATTAGTTTTCTGTGTGCATGTATATGGTAATGTTACAGCCTCAGGCATCCTTGCAGACCTGGTAGGTGAAGGGTTTAGCACTATTATTATAATATCATTGTTGTTCACAATCACAATGTGCACATCTGAGTCTCAAATGCATTGTATATTAATGAGCAATATATATAAATTAGATCATAAATATTAATAACCCTAACATTATCTCACGTATTACACTTGTTTGCCAATCATTATGATAATTCTTTGTCATTTTTTAGAAACCACACTATATCCAGAACCTCCTACGTTAGAAGTATGTCCTCGTGAAAATTACACTTTGTCTTGCATAGAAAGGGGAACTGCTCGTATTCTTTGGAACTGGAATGATACTATTATAAGACAATACACATCTGGATTAGATAACAATATTAATACTACAGATCTTCTGTTGAGTAATGACAATATGATGGTGTCAACTCGTCTTTTATCTATTAATTCTTCACAAGTACACTCTCAATTAGAGTTTACATTGTTTGAAAATGTTACTTCAGTTCAAGTATGGTGTAATCGAGTGATGTTGCTTGTAAAAGTAAAGGGTAAGAATAATATGAAAAATATTTTTAAATATTCATAAATCAGTATTGTATGTTGATGCAGCATTTTTATAACTATTATACTGTACAAGAAATACAAGCTTTATATGAACAAGATGTAGAAAATATGGACTTTGTATCTGATTAAAATTTTCGGACTAAGGCAGACAAAGGTCAAAAAGTACAGACGATAACCCATGACATTGAACAGGTCTTGTGAGTGATTACATTTTGAATAAATTTCCAGGGGTATGTCAGAAACCTTGACTTTTAGGATGGTATGGGTGAAGTGTAGTTACTTGTATAATGAATACATCTTACTTGAAATGCCTATTGTATATCATTTTTAAGAATAAAGTCAATATTTTATGCAGTCAAGACAAAAATTATATTGTGAATTTCAAAATAACTAAAGAAGAAATCATTCATGGGATACTATTAGTTGGGGCAGGAAAGGGGGGAGAAGAAATAATAAGGGAGTTCAGAGTTTTAAAAAACGTCTCTGACTAGGATTAAATCTTTTAGGCAGTAATAAAGAAAAATGTTCACTTGCGCTCGATATAAATCCTCGAGGTAGATTTATTAGGAGCTGGCCTGGTGGAAATTTTTTGTAGTTCAGAGTAATATAATATATATATATAATTATATATTATATTATGTATATATATTATATATTTACAACAGAACACCAGGGAGTTTAATTGAATTATAAGCAAGTACATTTTTGGAACCAATATCTGCTATAGTTTTGGACAGCTAATACATACATTATTATTAATACAATGTTTACTTGTATATAATCAATACTTTCAGTTTGCAAAGTTATACATAACAATAAAATGGAACTTGCTACTTTCTATAAATGTATTTAATATACTTAAATACATAGGGTTCATGAAGAGTATGTCATGAAATCCCAATCAAATTAGTTACAGAAATTTTGAGTTAGAGAAAATTCCACATGTAACTAAATAATATGTTTATATCAGATTTAATTTTTTGTTAAGCAAATTAATTGTTGTATCTAAATTATTATAGTATAAAAATTAGTATATTTATTGTTGTGGTAGATTATTTGTATGTATAAATTGACAAGATTTAACATGTGAAATGTTCCCATTTCTAAAAATGAACTAATATTATACAAGTAAAACAATAATGTGATTATAGTGTATTTTGAAAGTATTATGATTGTACTTTCTCCTAAACTCCATAGACTGTTCCTTCACTCCTGTTAATTTTAGCATCATTCAAAATGTTACCAATACATATACAAGCAAGATTCGCCTAAAATGGAGTAACCCTTTAAAAATTAATTCTACGTATTATGTGAATACTTCCATCTTGTCTGAAAATGCAATGAATACAATATTAACTGATAATGCATATGTGGACTTAATGATGTGGCCTGGAGTTTCTTACAATGTATATGCTACTACGTATTGCTGTAAAAATTTAATTGAAATTGGAAATTTTGAAATCACTTTATGGAAGAACAGTTCAATAAGCATTGTGGGAGATATTTCATATGAAATACAATCAGATAAAGAAAATAACAGCAACAATGAAGAGAAATACATGACTACAGGTACAGATATTCAATAATGATCCAATGAGTTCATCTCAAGCTTGTATAAATTAGCTATAAACTGATGTTAAATAATTTCATTGTAGATACTGAAAAAGACTTTTTTGCTAATGTGACATTGAACCCTATGTGGGTGCTAGGTGTAGCTCATAAGCTTATAGGTCTGAGAAGAAGTAACACCTTAGAGACTATCTCTCCACAGTGGTAACACTGCCACCAGATTCTTTTTTCTTTCCTTGTCCTTAGACAAGTTAACCTCTTCTCCGAGAGTTAAGTTATTGTTAAGTTATCATTTAAATATAGAAAAGTGAGTTAAGTGAAGAATGACCTTACATCAGCGTACTGGTGATTATATAGGTCTAGGGAACTATTCAATAAAAAAAAAACTGCTGATGAAGCATAAATAGGTAAGATGACTTGTACAGGAAATATGATTCTAAGGAGTGTTCATGCATAGTATTACAAGTTTAATTTTAAAGTCTATACAATATCAAATGTTGTCCTTTGTCCAGCACTGTTCTTTCAAGTCATTGTTCTTCTCTTATAGACATGTGCCTACACCCTACTAGTAATATCTGTAGAAGCTGTGAAACTGTAATCATGCCTATAGGATCTGTGATAATTATTCTATTGATTGTGCTAAACATTGCACTTGTTATTGAAATAATAAGAATCAGAAGGACAAGTTGGTAAGTATAAATTTTAATGCTGACTGAAACATATTCATGATTTTTAAAGAATATTATTATGAGACTGATTTTAATTACTTAATTTTTTAATCAATATTAGCAATAGTTGACCCCTGATGAGGACTTCAGCAAGATGTCGAAATGTCAGGGTTTAGTTATAATTAACAATATTGGCTGTTAACAAAAGAAAAGTGTGCTATTATTAGTATTTTATTGTACTGATCATCTTATTATAGCACCTTTAACAAAAGTGAAGAGCAAATGCAAGCTGATGGTCAAATTAATCAAGATGTTCCATTATATGAGCAAGTCATCTCAGACAGAGAAGTAACATCTATTGTAGCCAATTCAGCATATGGAATTCAGCAGAGAAAACCGAACTGAATTTGAAAATCCTTTACTTGTACGTATTAATTATGCACTTTTCATACATATTTCTATATGCATCTTTCTAAAAATAACACTTATTATTATGACTATAATTATTGTAATAATTATTCAATTAATCAGTTAATTTGAATTGAAGTCCTATTTGTATAGACATTTTGAAGAATATCTTCAAACTGATCACCACATGAGAACGATCTCCTATAGGATAAAAACACTTGCTGACTGTGCTGGTGACCTTTCTCTTTGTCAGTGTCTCCATGTCAGAAAAATGTCCTCTCCCACACACTAAAGACTAGGCAATCAGTCAGAACTTCCCACTTCAAGCCAAGGACCTTCACACATACTCACACCTACTAGCTTACGCACACACAAACAAGAATACACACTCATACACACACAAGCATGTGTGTAAAACAACAATAAAGTTTGGGGAAGTCTGAATAGATGTTTGCAAAAATAACTTGCTATGAGTCAATGGGAATGGATAAATGTAAACTTGTTTTTATCTCTTACCGTAGATATTTCTCATAAACATGTCCGGTTAAATAGGGAAAGGTATTATTGTGAGGAAAATTTGTAAAGGAGAGTTGAGTGGGACTTGATGAAAGTTATACACACAGTCACACTTTGGCTAACAGAGAATTCTGCAAAAGAAGTAATGATTTCTTGCACAAAAATATTACTACAACTATGCAACTAATGACACAATGAACTCACGAACTCATATTTCGATGAGAATCTCTATTATCAGATACAAGCACAAATGGAGATATGCAGGAGTAACTATGGCGACTTTGTTGTATAGCGTGAGCAAGAACTGATTGTAGAAAGAATACATGCTGAACCAGCATTCATTGAATGTGTTTTTGAGCAGGCAACTCAGTTTTTTTTAAATATGCATTACTCCCAGAACTTCTAGGAAAGTATTATTCAAAACCAATCACTACTCAAGATTGTAACGAACCAAAACCTGCTGATGAAAGTGAAACTAGTCACAGTGGACAAATTTGGTGCTATTATAAACAAGGCGAATATGGGGAAATGATTATGTGTGAAAGTGGATAATGTGAAATTGAATGGTTTCATAGACTGTCTAAGAAATACTACTATTCCAAAAGACAAGTGGAGATGTCCAGAGAGTAAGAAAAAAAACTGCAGCTACTCTTAGAAAGTAGCCAACTTTATCATTAACTCTGATATTATTCATAACAACAAATTGTTCATGTAATACAATAATTAATCATATATTGTTCTAATTTTGTGATAATTACAGTGTTAGCTAATCATTGGCACAACAGATTCACAGCAATTACACAGAGTAGCACATATATATTAATAAATTGTGCTCTATGGCATTGAATATTTGTAAATTGATATACTACCATCAGTTTTGTAAACTTGCTGAGACACTAAATGACGTTCGTTTGTATGTTACATTATGTATTACATAAGCTACACTTGAAATGCTCCTACTTCTATTTTAGTAATATCTTTCAAAATTAGTTAATATAAAATGTTCTCATGGATATGTTGTAACATGTAGTATCATATGAGGTTTCAGGTAAGCCAAGACACAACATTGGATCTCTCGAAAATTTATCATTATATTTAGCTGCAATAATGCCATTAATTCTAAAGTAATATTACTGGATAATTTGCGTTGCTGCCATCTTGTATTCTGGCTCTTGTCAACTAGTTATTGAATCAGCAGAACCACGGAAAAATGTCTTACAGTGGAATGGCATTATTGACTACTAGAGATAATATTATCTTTCATTCAATTTTTATCTTTCATTGAAATATGATTAAACTTCATGAGCACATAATATTTTATTAAAAAACAAAAGCAATTGATGTGGCTTTTGCAGGCTACTTGATTTATCACTGGTGTAATAGTTAGATGAGTAGATTGTATTGATGTACTGATTTTGTTAATAACACCTGATCCACAGCAGTGACACAATCTTTAAAGTTTTTTTACTGTCAAACCCATACACTTCATTCCGTAATAATTAATTTTTTTATGGGAATATAAAGACTAAAGACAAGATTAAAGTTTGTTTGAGACTGTGGTGTACTTAAAACTAGATAAGCTAGGAATAAAAAAAAAACACAGGTAATACTTATCTCATTTGAGTAAACTTGTTTTAATGCACTCCAATATGTTAACAATTTGATTAATATTTCTGTAATAATACAATGGATGGAGATATTAAAAGGTTCTTTATTTGCATATTTTAATGAAAAGGTTTTGCGTAATTATCATAACATTTGTGAATCTCAAAGCAAAATTAGGGAACATGTAACATTTTATTGTCTAATAACATAACATTTGCCATTGAATCATCCAGAACCAGTGCTTAAAATAATGTCTGAGAAGTAGGAGAACGCAAAGATCAAGAGTAGAAACTAGTGAGAAAAGGATGACTGATTTAACTACTTTAATAAAGAAGTGAAAGAAAATACACAGAAAGAACGGAAATATGGAGGAGCAAAAGGGAATTTATGAGTTGAGAGGAACCTGAGAAGGTTCAGGAAGAAAGTACATCAAGTGCCTTGAAGTGACAGGTTCATGCTAATATGTATAATTATGGTCTGTGGATACTTATCCAATGTATTTAAAGCCACACCCAAAGATAAATTTTACACTTTGGTGACTCTAAATTATTTTTTCATCACAGTTGAATGAAGGGATGTTGTTATATTATTATATTTTTTTGTGGCCACAATATTTTCTACAAGTAAAGATAATGATTAAATACAAGAAAACTGAGGAAATTTCAATGATGACTGAAAATTGTACCAAATGGTAGTATTCTTCAATTATCCAGGAAGTGAGTATACAATGTATAAACTACTCACACTTTGATCACTGCATAAATATATAACTTCATTTTGATTGCAATTTTTTAAGTTTATTGCTAGTATTGGCAGTTATCTACGGGATTCTTAATTTAGAAATGTCTGAGATAATTTGTGTGGTATTTAGTACTTCGATAAGGTTGACTGCCACCAGTTCTGCTGATAGGCCTTAAATATTACAGTTGGTCAATTAATGATGAATTATGAGAGGATTTAGCATTTTATGCTTTATATGTCTTTATAGATGGCTTGGCCCAATTTCGTAAGTTGGTGATTAATATGTAAGCTAACAGTAAGGGTGGAGAAAACTATAAAGGAAACTCATTAGGCCACCCTAAACTCTTGTAACTCAATAAAAATAATATAAGCAATGAGCAATTATATACACTAAATATAATATTATAATATCAAGAAACTAGATCGTTAGTGTTAATAGCCCTAATATTATCTCGCTTGTCACACATTATTGTGGAACTTTGTCATTATTTAGAAACTCTCCTGCATTAGAAGTATGTCCTGGTGAAAATTACACTTTGTCTTACACAGAATATGGATCATCGTATGTTCTCTGGAACTGGAACGATTATTATTATGAGACAATATAAAGCTGGAATAGATAACAATATTAGTAGTGCAGATCTTCTGTTGAGTAATAACAATATGATGGTGTCAAATCATCTTATATCAATTGATTCTTCACGTGTACACTCTCAACTAGAGTTTACATTGTCTAAAAATGTTAATTCGGTTCAAGTATCATGTAACCGAGTTATGTTACTTATAAAAGTAAAGGGTAAGAATAATATGTAAAAAAATTGTTAAGTATTCTTAAAGCAGTATTTTATGTTCATGCAACTTTTTTTATAAAATATTTTACTGTACAAGAAATACAAGCTTTATATGAACAAAATGAGCAAATATAAAGCTTGTATTTCTTGTACAGTAAAATATTTTATAAAAAAAGTTGCATGAACATAAAATACTGCTTTAAGAATACTTAACAATTTTTTTACATATTATTCTTATGGACTTTGTATCTGATTAAAATTTTCAGACTAAGGCAGACAAAGGTCAAGAAAGTATAGACTATAACCCATGACATTTAGCAGGTCTTGTAAGTGATTACATTTTGATTGAATTTCCAGGTGTATGTCAAAACAGAAATTTACATGTCAGTTTCATCTGAACTTACAAATATAATTTTTATTTGAATTTCAATAGGATTAAAAAATATAGTCACGCATTTCTGAGATAATTAATAGAAGCATTAAAAGGGCATAATGAGGACCCTAATTTTTTTCAATTGATCTAATAAAACTATCAAAGACAAAAGATTAGGGTGCCCTGCCACGAAACCAAGGCTTGGTGGTACCTGGTAGATTTTTGGCTTTAAAGTTAATTGATTTGCGTAGAATTTCAGATATGGCTGAGCATTGAATGGGTAGCTCAAGGGGATCCGGTACGGGTGGTTCTGTGGTATTATACTGAATGATTAAATTACCACAGGTTCCAGTGGCAGGGCACCGTTAATATAATTTTGAAATTGCATGAATATAACTCAATGTACAGTATCACTGAATTTTGTGAGGTATTTTTCTACTTAACCCTCAAAGGCACAAGTAAAAAGAATACAAAATGAATCAATCATTAAAATGTATTCAGTGTCATGAAGAAATTCAACGATGGTAACCAGTGTACTAGCAGCTTTGAAATAACAATATCAAACTGATTATGTCCATAATTTAAGCTCGTTTAAATACTTTGTCAATGTTTATTGTTTTCAAACAGGAATGGATACAACTTAAACAATTATTATAAATTCTCAACATAATATTCATTATAGCATAAATAATGCAGTAAATAATTCTCCTAAAACTGCTAGTGATATGGGTACCTGACAGAGACAGGATGCCTGTGCACTAAGGAGGTACAGTGAGCCCAGCAAGTAAAGCTCCTGGAGCCTGGCTAGGAACTCTCAGGAGAACAGGTCTTTTCTCACAGAATTTGTATGGGCACCTGAAGTCCCACCTGGACCATTGCTGTTTCATGAGAAATGCCAGGTCCTCAATAACATCTGGGTGGACATGTGGTGCTAGTGGGAGGCTGAAGGATAATGAGATGGATAATTGCCTGAATTGGGCTTGAGCTCTGGGACCCCAGGCCCTGAGCCAAGGACACAACCACTATACCACCACGCAATTATATGTGCTATAAATTAAGTATGCGAACCCTCCAATAATAAATTTCGGGGGGAAAGTCTGAACAGATGTTTAAAAAAATAAGTCATTGTCTATCACTTGCCTATATCCGGATGTAAGTAATTTCAGCAAAGTAAAGGTAGGGATGCAAATTCATTTCTCATCATGCTAAATAATTTACATTCAATTTGAGGATAGTTCTTCTGTACTGATCCAATCCCGGCTGAAAAATCTGTACAATCCAGCTTCAATGGTAACTGTGGATCGTAATGTACTAAATACAGTGTCACATGCTTGACACTTTATTAGTTTTATATGTGCCTGCATGGACTGCTGAAATTTATTTTAGCTAACTAACACCTTCCACATTCCTCCCAAGTTAAGGGTGGTTGTATAATATACAATCCATTTCATGTAATTAACCTTATTAATACTTACAGTATATCTCTTGACGTACTATTAGTAAGACTTTACTATGTAATGAACTCATAGGGATATATTATACAATTGCAGATAATGGCAAAATTGTAATTGCCTCAATCCACAGCTTATCATCACCAGTTCAAATTTAATTTGGAGAGAATATGAAAAGATGTTTGAAAAAATAACTTACTATTACAGGGTGAATGAGAAGGAATAAGCAAAAAAAATACAGCCGAGTGGACTTACTTGTCTCTTACATATTATGAAGCAAGCAAGACACTATACAGTGGTGTTGAATTGAGAATATGAAGTGCTCACACAGTGGTGTAAATAACTCATTTTTTAATTTTTAACACAATTAAGCATCATGGAAGCTGGTTATTCATGCCATAGAGCACAATGATGCTACTAAAAATTTTACATGTGTATTTGGCTGTAATAAATTGGCTTTCAGAACTGACAATGAACTATTCCACTGTGACATTTTCCATTAAATAGTTTGTGGGTATGATTGTCTGATAGTTTATACAAATCCTGGATTGCATAATTCAATTTAGTAGTAAATAGCTATAACATTTTAACATTACTAACACACCAGAAAGGAAGATTGAAAGGGTACTTGGAAAAAGAAACTTTATTTTACATGTCTTGTCTCTTCAGCTTACTAGAGATCAAGAAAGATTATTGCTCATTCTGAAGCTAAAATTGAATTACTTAATAAGTTTCATCTGGCAGTTAATCAAGCCTATTGTGTAGGCCTATTATGTAAAGGAACATGTCTAGGTCTAGCAAAAGAGTTACCAATTAGGAACTAGTTATTAACTGCAACAATACATCAGTTGGATACTTATGTAGCCTCAGATACATTTAAAGTATGGTAGTATGGTGCAGACAGAACTGCAACTTTGGAGGTTGAGAATCATCCAACCTTTTGAGAATTCATCAACAAATTTCCAATATTTACTGTTAAAAAGTTTCTGGATATTGGTGATATTTAGCAAGTATACCATTATGGCACCACTGAACTGCCATTACTGTGAATGCCAAGTGTAAAGGGAGGACTAATTATAATTGTTTAGTTTCATTTGATTTGCAAGTTGCTGTTATCTAGGCACATGAGTAATTTTATTCAGCTCTCTGATGTGAGAAACATCTATGCTCACTCTCCAATTATTCATTTGATACACAGGAGAATATCAAGCCAACAGACTCGTGATATTCTCCTGTGTATCAAATTAATAATTGAAGAGTGAGCAAAGCAAGCAAGACACTATACAATTTTCTAGCTAACATCTACATGGAGAGACTGGAAGAAGAAGCCATCACAACCAGGCCGTTTTGTGCTTCTTTTTTTTTTCTGTTTCCTACAGTTTGATAGATACAGTAAGTCATGGTATCTATAATACAGTCACTCTTTTAGAAATGATCAACTAGCTTGGTTTGTTATTTCACTGGCTAGCTAAGTTTAGGACTATATTTGTCTTAAGTGAGTCAGCCAGCTTGTTGCCTGTTTTGGAACAAATGAACAATGAATAATAGTAGGAATCTTTAAATCTATGAACAAAAGTGATGGACTTTCAAAATGTGTTGCCTTCTCTTGTTGCAGTGTGACAGAAGTCCTCATCATCACTGAAACCTTTGTCCAGTCAGAGACTTGCTGATTCTTCCTGTGTCTTCATAGTCCCTGGAGAGTCTCCAGATCTAGAGACTCCCAACTACAAGACCCCATAAAACATCAACTTATATACAGTCGAACCTCTCTACAACGGGACTCCGAGAAGCGGTCAGACTCTCAACAACGGTCAGACCGTTGGGAACGGAGTATTTTCTGCATGTATGTAATGGTTTTTTGACTCCAAGTAACGGTTGACTCTCTACTCCGGACAACGGCCAAGTTGTGTGCCCCAAAACGTAATGTCTTATACAAAATTTACTTCTTGGGACGGCCAGTTAGCCACACCCAACTTATTGATGCCGCCGTTTTGCCTAGCCTTTCAATTTTAGCTTGCCACGCCTTACTAATTTATGACTTGTGTGCCTTCAATTTAATAAAAGACATAATACTAAATGAATGCTAATACTAATTTTACATTCATTACAGATGTCCCTCTATTAATAATTCGTTAACTAGTTCTCTCATTCGGCAGACATAAACAGGTGGGCCGAACAGGCGGTAGATACAGGGCACTTCCAGGCCATAACCGGCGCCTCTGTTCACTCTCTCTCCTTGGACCACTGCAAACGCTTTGTTGACATCTCTTCTTAAGAAGTGAAAAAGACGCGGTGCAAGATTGCGTGGTACATGACCTACAACTGTGGAGTCCTTCATAACTGCTACTGCTTTATTGTCTTTGGCATTTGTGGGCTCTGGCTTCACCAATAGTGCTTCCCCTATAAAAGGTACCCATACGTCAGTGTACTCGTGATAGCCTCTTATGAAGGAGTTTATTTCCAAAACTTGCAGTTCAGCACTAGCAACAACCTGACTTGCAGCCATGCACACGTCACACCTTCTTGGGGTGGGCTTTATCTGAGCTCTCCCGCGTTGCTTGCACCAATATGGCTTCGAAGCAGAAGAAAAATTTCCTGCCATTAAAAAAGAAAGTGGAGGTTATCAAGGCCCACGAGAATGACAAGGGCCTCAGTCATCGTGCACTAGGGGAAATGTTTCAGTGTGGCAGGACTCAGGTTGCCCAAATTATCAAGAATAAGGATTCTATTTTAGCATTATTTAAAGCTAATGCTTCTGGAAGCAGGATCTATTCCACTAAAGTCTCTCGTACATGTGAGTATGAAGACATAAATAAGGCTTTGTACGAGTGGTACGTTTTAGCTTGTTCAAAACATGTTTATCCTGGTGGTCCCCAGCTTATTGAAAAAGCTAAAGTCATTGCTGAGAAATTAGGGAACGAAAGCTTTAAAGGATCCAATGGTTGGTTAGGCAAGTGGAAAGCCAGATATAACATCAAACGTTTTAAAATATGTGGGGAGTCTGGGGATGTGCAGGGAGTTACTGTGGATTCATGGAAGGAAAGGCTTCCTGAGTTAATTACAGGCTATGCAAAGGAAGATGTGTGGAATATGGACGAGACTGGAGTATTTTGGCGAGCTTTACCTGATAGTGGCTTTGGACGAATAGGAAAGGAGTGCAAAGGAGGGAAGAAAAGTAAGCAAAGAATCACTGTGGCATTTTTTGTCAGTGCAGCAGGCATTAAGGAAAAGCCAATTGTCATATGGACTTCAGCTAATCCCAGGTGTTTAAAGCGTTTTGATAAGAGTGCATTGCCAATCAATTATTTCAATCAGAAGAAGGCATGGATGACAGGAGATATTATGGAGACTGTTCTAACTAAGCTGAACAGCAGGTTAATTCATAGTCAGCGTTCGATTTTGTTGTTGATGGACAATGCAGGTTGCCACCCTAGCACTCTCGAGTCAAAATTTAGTAATATAAAAATAGTTTTTTTGCCAGCCAATACTACTTCAAAGTTGCAGCCACTTGACCTTGGCATCATACAAAATTTCAAGGTGCACTATAAAGGCTTACTTTTGCGATATGTGCTAACAAAAATTGATGAATGCTAAACTGCATCTGAGGTAGTGAAATCGGTCAATATTTTAGTAGCCATAAGGTGGGTTGCCCAGGCATGGTCAATCGTATCAACTCAGACAATTTCAAAATGTTTCAGGAAAGCTGGTATCCTCAATTCAGAGATGGATATTGTTTCCTGCAGCATGGAGGAAGATGACCCATTCTCAGCTGTGGATGTTGAAGCCAACCTTACCAGCCTCATTCATGATGTAGTGCCTAACTGCTGCAGCTCAGATGAGTACATCAATGGGGAAGATTCAATACCGGTATGCAATGACCTGGACAGCTTGACATGGGAAGAAAACTTCATGCATCAGCTTGGCCAGGTAGGTGGCGAAGAAGAATGTGACGAAGATGAAGGATGATAGTGAACAATTGCCCATTTCAAATGTGAAGACCTACAAGGATGCCATCTTGGCTTTGGAAGATATCAAAACATTTCTAGAAAGTCGAGGTCACGTAATGGAGTCAACCAAGATTGGCATATCTGTGGATTCATTGGCTTCATTACAACTTGCAGCCATGAAACAAAAAACATTGCATGATTTCTTTCCCACAACAAAGCCACAATAAACTAACATTAATAGCTACATCAATTCATCATCCAAAAAAACTCAATCCATTAGTTATTTTGTCAAATTCTTTAAAAAAAAATAGTAGCAAAAAAAAAACTCCGAAATAAGGTCAAACTCTCTACAAAGGCCAAAGGGTTCGTCCCCATGCATGGCTGCTGTTCGGAGGTTCGACTGTAGCTTGATTATTCATGTTTATTATTTCTGTTCAGTTGCCGCTATGCTATAACAAAAACTTATTAGAATTTACCTGCGATTTTTCTGAGGTCGGTAATAGGGAGTTTTCATCGTACGCCCGCGCTCACGTGACTCGAAGTAGTGGTGTACAGGTGCGTGATAGTCGACAATGGTCCTATGTGTTGTTTTTGGTTGTTCCAAGAGATCTGGACGGGACAAAGACATTATCATTCTACAGAATACCTAATAATCAAAACTAAAGGTGAGAAAGGTGAACAGCTAAGCAGAAAGAGGCGATTCAGCTATTGGAAGGGCAGACTTAACCGAAAAAATTCGGATAAATGGCAGAATATGTTCCAGACATTTTGTATCGGGGAAGCCAGCTAACCTTTTGGATACCATGAATCCAGACTGGTTGCCTACTCTAAATATGGGAAACAGTAAAGAGAGGAGTGAGAATGAAGCACAAGCAGCAAAAGTGAGATGGGAGAGAGCCAAGCAGAGAGAGGTCCAGAGGAATCTAGTGGAGAATGTAGCTAGTAGCAGTGATAGTAGTGCAGAGATTGGTACAGCGGAGGTAAGTACACAGCTGAACTTACTTCACAAATACTGGATAATATACACAGTTACAAAAAACAGATTCAAGAACTGGAAACTAGAATGTTAGCAAACCACAATTTTAGTGAGGAAATATTGGAGAGTAATGATGAAATGGTCAAGTTTTATACAGGCTTACCATCGTACAGCATACTGAAAACTGTTTTTGAGTTTTGTGCGCCTCAGATATCTAGAGGTACGAAATTGACACAATTTCAGGAGATGATGCTAACTTTTGTGAAGTTGAGACTGAATCCTTCTCATAAAGACCTTGCCTACAGATTTGATTTGTCTGTGTCAACTGACAATGGCCTGACCGTGAGAGTTTGTGGAAGAAGATGCCTCAGTGTTTTCGTGAGAATTTTGGAAAAAGTGTTACTGTCATAATCGATTGTTTTGAAGTTTTTATTGATCGACCATCCAACGTACTTGCTCGAGCTGCTACATGGTCCACGTATAAACACCACAATACTGTCAAGGTGTTGATAGGCATCACACCCCAAGGCACTATTTCATATGTGTCAGAGGCATGGGGAGGGAGAGTAAGTGACAAGTACCTGACTGAATTCTGTGGCTTTTTACATAATCTGCTTCCTGGAGATGTAGTTCTAGCCGATAGAGGTTTTAATATTTCAGACAGTGTGGGGATGTTGCAAGCAAGGCAGCTTTCACTAAAGGAAAGAGCCAGCTTGATGCATTGGAGGTAGAAAACACTCGTACCCTTGCCAACGTGCGTATTCACGTAGAACGTGTAATAGGGCTTGTACGCCAAAAGTATGCTATTTTAAAGGGAACTCTGCCTGTGGAATATGTCACCAAAAGACCTGATTAAGATTGCCCTCATGTTGATAAAATTATTCGTGTGTGTTGTTCTCTTTGTAATGTGTGTGACTCACTTGTGTCTTTTAACTAATTGACGATATTATTATTTACTATTTTTGTGTCTTCAAAATATATTATCACTTTAAAAAAAAATTGTACAAATGCAAACGCAATGATACTACAAAATTTAGTTTCCTTTCTTCTTCTTTATTTTAAATTCAGGAAGTACTCTGCAATTAGGACAGAACCATTTCCCTTTTGGAACAGTTTTTATTTTTAAGCAGTCTACATGAAACCATTCAATACTGCACGCAGGATTGTCACATGCAATCATTTGTCGCTCATCCTCCGGTTGCTTGCAATAGCAATAGACTTTAATCATATCTGAAGATGGTTCTGGTGAGTTTATTGCTACATTTCCTGATGAAATAGGTCTAGAATACCATCTCCCTACAAGTTCTGGTAGAATACACAGATTTAAAAACTCCGATGATTTCTTGATACAGACAGACCAGAATTCACTGCTAGCATATAGCCGCTCAATGTGTGAATATTTTGGTTCATCTTGATTCTCAGGAAAGGTGCAGACTACAAAATCACAATATTCTACCTCACAAATAAAAATTTGAGTCTGCACCTGGTAGTAATAAGAGTGACTTTTGTCTAAAAAACAAGAATCATTGGCACCTTTTTTAAGACAGAACTTCTTATCCGTAGTCGACTCGATTATGTCGTCATTGCGATGGCAGTAAGGGCACTTTATCTCTACCACTCCTTTACTGCAACAGTGACAGTTTACCACACCATCTGGAGATGCACCTAAGAATGGCCATTCAGGGTTAATTGTCAGTCCAGCATCAGCAACAGAGAATTTATGATGACTTTCTAACATCTTTCCATGATAAGCTTGACGAGCTTGCTTCTCATGTTTGCAGCTCCATGAAGTAGATTTAGAGTTAAATTTAAAAAGTCCTGGATAAGATATTGCCTTAACTAAACTTTGGGAAGGATTGGTTGAGTCCGTATGACAAGCTGCCTTCATTCTTGAGGCAGTTACTCTCCCGGCTCCGTATGTAAACCAACTACTCTGTGTTCGGGTATCTCGCTCAACTGCTACTGCCATTTCCTTGGTGAGTATGATACTTTTTTCTTTACAGACAGCCAATAGTTGTAAGTAATCGAGCTTAAGGTACTTCTCATCATATAGCTGATGTAATGGTTTAGGAAAATTAGGTTGAACCACTTCGGGAATGTAATTGTCAGAATATGGAGAAACTATAGAAAGAATTACTGGCCTTGTTTCAGATTCACTTAATTTTTTGAAAAAAGAGTTCATTTCAAAATTATCAGGTTTACTCACACTACATCCTTCTTGTTTGCTCTTCGGATCCATCTGACTTGTTGTACTAGTGGCTTGTGCTTTATGTTTTTTTCTTTGCCGAGGAGAAATCAAGATCTTTGATGGGCAGGTATGGTATTTCTTTTTGGTAGCTTGGAATAAGCCACTGACATTTTGACTGAGTGCATGATTGTTCACTACTTCTCTTAGTAGACGCTTCCAAATAAAACAACACTGCTCCTATGTGTGTGCATGCTTCACCTAAACCGGCCATACAGTTGCAATGGGAACAACTAATTTCTCCTGTTGACTCACAAATGATCCAGCAACTCAATGGTGTGTCACTACATCTTTGGGAGTGTCTCACCTACAAATCAAGTAATTCATCATTCAAAATGATTTAATAAATAATTAACCACTTACTCGACCAGTGACAGTAATTTTTCCATGAGTATTCCAAGCTTCTACATCCTTCACCCATCCATTCACAAATTGGTTATAAGATTCTAATGATTTATAAGCCTTATATTGCCTAGTTGTCAAGAATCTAGTCTGGAGAACTAAGTATGATACTATATCACTAGCTTCCACAGGAGGCAGTGTTGATAGATTGGCTAAGCCTCGATTAGCAGGAAGCAGGAAGGGATCCAATGAACCTATTAATCTAATTTTCTCCTGGTATCTAGTCTTGGCTTGAACTGGAAGTCGGTCACAATACGACACTAAAGAAGCCATTCAAAAGCTGAGCGGTCCACCAGTACACCACTACGAAATTACGTCATAAAAATGCACGTGACTAAAACTCCCTATTTGTTGCTAGGCAACAAATTGAATTCACCCACGATTTTCAATTACTCTCGGGTTGGATTTTCTTGCACGCACGGAAGGTCAAAAAAGAGAATAAAAGGTGGCTGTGTTTAAAATCAAAATGTAGGTGTTCGGGCTCTACTGTACATTTTTGATTTTACGTAATTGGTCCCTTTTCCCAAGTACTGTCACATTACTCTTGTAGCATTATGGATATGAACATTTGAATTTGTCAGACAGATTGGATTTTTCACTGTGTCAGAATAATACATATAGGTAAAATGTTTGTAAGACAGCAAATTATGAAGTATATAGATCATAAAGTAAAATATTAATAAATATGGATAAATGAATTTCGTCCACTGCGTAAGGTCGTAGATTGCTATCAAACCACACCTCCCTGCTGCTTCTGCGCTAAGGTTAAAGGTCATAGTTTTATCAGTGTCACGCCCCTTGCTTCTCGTTGTATAGTGGGATTCCGTTGGCCCCAGAAACTTCCACCCTTACTTCACTCGAGAACTTCATTGGTACTTCTCATCACTAGATAACATTATGGAAGGATATATCATTTTATGCGTTATATATCTTCAGACGATTGATGGCTTGGCCCAATTTCGTAAGTTAGTTAAAAATATGCAAGCTAACTCTGGAGGAAACTCATTAGGCCACCTCAACTCTTGTAACTCAATCTATAATATAAGTCAAATATTAGCAAGTGGTACTAAGTTGACACTATTGTGTTAAAATTAGTTTAGCCTAAGGATTGTCATATTTTACCAAGAGTAAAACTTTGTTGCACCTGTGGGGCTGTAAATCCCACTTACATTCTGGATTTAGTCAAATAAATCTGGGATTTCATCTATACTATGTGGAGTAGCTGTAATTGCAATAGTATGAATATCAAAGTAATAGTGACCAAGCTAAAATATAAAAGATAAGTGTTATAAACAGGGGCGTATGCTGGGAGTGTTCAAGGGCTTACTGTTAACCCACCTCCTTTCAAATTATTTGTAATATTCATAACAAACAGTACTTTTTGGCATGGCTTATGAAATTGTTAGCAAGACTTACAGAGTTGAACACATTACCTTTCACACAAATCAAATAGCTGATAATGTGTTAGAAGAGTATGTATGTATATTATAGAAGTGAGATTGCTTGCTTGCTATCTATTGCTGTAGCTTGGTATCCATTATATAATTGGTGTAGTCTAGGCTTAGTTTGGGCGTGTTCACTAAGTAACAAACTCTCTCTTGCCTATGCACCTGATAAATAAAGTTAAGTTAATAGATTTTTGTGTGTATCATGGGTATGTGTGAATGTTACTGCCGCAGTCAACCTTGCAGACCTGGTAGTTAAAGGGTAAGTGTGCTATTTTTTATAGTCATGGTTCTGTACAATCTCAAGGTACACATGTGAGTCTCAAATGCATTGTATATTAATTAGCAATATATACACATAATTATATATTAACAATTAGATACTTATTTTTAATAACCCTAACAATATCTCACTTATTACTCTAGTTTGCCAATCTTTATAATAATAATACTTTGTCATTTTTAGAAACTACATTAAATCCACCACCTCCTGTGTTAGAAGTATGTTCTGGTGAAAATTACACTTTGTCTTGCACAGAATATGGATCATTGTATATTCTCTGGAACTGGAACGATATTATTATAAGACAATATACAGCTGGATTAGATAACAATATTAATACTACAGATCTTCTGTTGAGTGATAACTATATGATAGTGTCAACTCGTCTTATATCTATAGATTCTTCACATGTACACTCTCAATTAGAGTTTTCATTGTTTGAAAATGTTACTTCAGTTCAAGTATCATGTAACCGAGTTATGTTACTTATAAAAGTAAAGGGTAAGAATAATACGTAAAATTTGTTTAAGTATTATTTTCTTAAAAAAGTATTTTATGTTAACGCAACAATTTTTTTACTGTACAAGAAATACAAGCTTTATATGAACAAGAGGTAGCAATATGTACTTTGTATCTTATTAAAAATTTAAGACTATATAAAGCCAACAAAGGTCAAGAAATTATAGACTATAACCAATGATATTGAGCAGGTCTTGTAAGTGATTATGTTTTCATTGAATTTCCAGATGTATGTCAGAAATTACAAAATATAGTCATGCACTTGTGAGATAAATATTACAAGCATAAAAAGGGCATAATCATGAAACTAAATATTTCTTTAATTGCTCTAATAAACTGTCAATGATAATATCTTAACATTTTAATTGAATTTTGAGATTTTGTGAGTAGAATTTAAAATTCAATGTACAGTGTATTTAAATTTCCTCTTACTATTGTCGAGTTAGCACTTTATGATTATGTCTCTACTAAACCCTCAAAGCCACAAGTACAAAGAATACTAGTAATTAAATTTAATTCAGTCTGTCATTGAGAAATTCAGCAAAGGTAGCCACTTTATTAGTAGTTTTTGAAATGGCATTATCAAAATTATGCTGTCCATAATTTAAGCTCTTTTAAATAATTATGTCACTTTTTATCTTTTCTGACTGAAATAAATGTTACAAATATTAATGAATAGAAATATTATTAAACTATTTGACTCGTTTATATTCCTTTGCATTTTTATAATAGAACTATTTGTCCACAAAACTAAATTATAAAAACTGGTATCAAACAACAATTTTATAATCGAAATATTTCATGCAAATATTTTCTGGATATGTACATGCAAGCATATTATGTAGTACTTTAGGTTAAATTTAAAAAAAAAAATTTAACAACAAATTCAGATTTTTCTATGTTTGATGAGGTAAATTGGCCAGAAAAAAAATTGAATAACTTTTGAACGGAGGCAGTTACCCATCTGGGGCTTGTACTATTAGAAAGCTCGGCGCCAAGTTGATAAAAATATTTCCACATTAATTCAGATTTATATTGCTATCATTTTGCTAGCAACTTGTAATACAGCCACAGTTAATAAGCTTTTTTCCACTTTCATCTTGGATCACAAATTTTGTATTTGTGTCTATTCATATTCTGTTCATCTCATCAGTTTTCAAACATATATTATATTTATAAATAAATGAAATCAATAATTTAATTAACAAGAAAGTCTTAATAACTTTAGCTACTAACAATGCTATACTGCTGATTGTGAATTTCAAAATATTTCCAAGGACACAGTAGGTAGAATCGACAGTTATAGTTCCGCTTTGGAATACCACTAACTTGGTTTACCATATTGTATAAGGACACAAGTAGTAAAAATTCTGACTCAGCATATCAATAAGTAGAAGTCGGTTCAAAAGAAGATCACAATAATTGTTGGAGTACAAGGAAAAACAACGATGAACAATAAGTAGCTAAAAATGAGGGCTCAATCTAAAAAAGGGGGGCTCATACATGACACCAGTCCAGCCTTCCCTAAATCCACCCCTGGATATATATATATATATATATATATATATATACATATAACTGTAGGTGTAAAGAATCTTCTCCACCCAGCTTAATTTAATACAATTTTTTTGTTACATACAGAAATTCAATCTAAAAGGAGCAAAAGCAACTTCTTAGATTCAAGGGGGGCTTTATTAGAGTATAATATCGGATATTATTCAAAAACTCTTGAACGGAACTTAAAAATGTGCTGAACTCTGGTGATTTCATATTACAAAGTAAAAAGATGACAGAATTTAAATAAATAATTTTGTAATAGCTAGCTATTGTGTAGCAGTGCTGGGTTCTCACTATTGTTGCTTCATTATTAGACTGCAATATGCCAAATAATATAATGTATAGACCCAACAGATACTTCACTGGCGAGCATTCCTACTACAAATTATGAAGACAATACAACTACTCAGACTGGTATGTGATTAGCTAAAATCATAAAAGTATTGCATATTTTAATGTTGTTTTCTATTTACAGGAATACTCAATAACTCTACTCCAGGACATGGCATTAATAATATTACTATCATTGTAATAAGTACAGTTTTCATTGGACTACTATTTATATTGATTGCTGCTCTTACTGTTGTTTTCATTATAACAAAATATAAAATTCAAACAAAAGGTAAGTTACAGCTTTATATTATTTTTATAAAATGTTTTATGTAGCTATGTATACCTTTGCAGATAAAGATTACACGAAGTAAGAATTTTACATCAAATGTAAATATTATTAATATCAATTTTTGTGTTTTATCTATAATATATATTTTTAATTTCGGCTTAGTTTTTGAGAAAACGAGAGAAAAGGCAGACTACTGCGAGTGCTGCTATACGACCACACTCATTCAATCGTTTAGCTACCATTTAGAATCACACGTGCTCAAATGAGCGTACAAATTTTACGAGCCCAGTTCAGATTTGTTGCAGTGCTCAACTTCTTTTTTCCGGTGTTGGGAAGTTTGTGCTGCTGGAGGTGCTCTTATTTCACCAACTATAAGCATTGCCTGCTCTCAAAAAAATGTTTCCTAAGTGCTTGTGTAGCGTGCATGTCAGAAAGTCCAAATGTTCTTGTGGCTATTTTTTTTCTACCAAGACAAGGTTAATACTAAAGTCAAAGAATGCCATGAAGTCCTCAGAAAGTCGTAATAACCATATTGCTGATTATCAAGCTCGTAAAACAGCTTTAAAATTATGGATCAGTCCCAGGTGTGTATAAGGGAGATAGCAAGCCTATTTAAAATGCCCTAGCTAGACAAGTTAAGTTTATATTCATAAATGGAATAAAACTAATACTGTCACAAGTTGAAAAATTAAGAACTTGGTTATTCATCAATAGTGAGTTGTTGTTGTTTTTTGCGAATTAATGCATTTTTAAATAATGTTGAGGGTTAGCACTCTTATTGTTCTAGTTTTATGAATTTATACTACTTAAAATTAATTATTATTATTGATATCTAGTATTGAATCAACATTTGTAGTCAATATAATATAGTTTTTATACACATTATAGCAACTACAACCAAAATGAGGAGAAGGTGAAGGCAAATGATCATATACATCAAGATGTTCCATTATATGAGCAAGTCAGTTTAGACAAAGAAGTAATATCTACTGTAGCCAATTAAGCATACGGAATTCAGCAGAGAAAAATACTATAATTGAGTTAAACTCACTAATGTACACTTGTGGGGGCCACACCCCACAACAGTATTAACTTATGCCAGACAATTATTCTATATGTATTTTTGTATGTTGTTTGTGTGTTAGTTTCAATAGTTGTAGTAGCAGCTGTATTTTATGTATCATTTTATGTTGCCTAGGTTACTTGTTACAATTTGTGTGAATGTTTATCCTCTTTGTGATTGGTCAGTTTTACATTCTATTTTCTTTTCTTGTGATCCCATTGGCAGTCTATAAAAGGGCTCACCAGGGACAGCCATAGACAATGATTGAGACACTCTGACACTCTCTCTCCATTATATTTATTAGGATATATAAACTGACGTTGGAATTGGTTTAGCATTGTTGAGTGGACCTAGCCATGATGCAGAGGGCCCGACAACACGAATGATGCATATAAGTATTAACCTTTTCATTTATATTCCTGTATTATAGTACTAGTTACAGAAAATGTTTCCATTTTAATGGTCACATTTTTTAATAACCATTTTGTTAAAAAATATATATACAAGGTTATTGTTATTTAACCAATTTTTTATTTAATTAGAACTATAATTTTACTGCACAGTCTCATTTATTAAGTTCTTTACATTTCTCTTATGTTGTTTCATTTAACTGTGGCCCAATTGAAATTACACAATTACATAGTAATTTACAAATTAAAAGAAACTATTTAGTGGTGGCAAAATTTCACAGGATAGTGAAAGTGAAAGACAGACAATGCAAAAGTTTTGCAAACAACCATAATGCCACACGATAGAAGGTCAGAGAGACTTAGATGCAGGAAAGATAAACAAAGGAAGACTAAAGAGGAAAGAGATGAATAAAGGAAAGGATAGGATAAGAATAGTAAAGAGTATTCTCAGGGAAAGTGATGTAACTTTAACTAGCTAAGTGGTAGAATATGATAACAATGAAGAAAAAAAGCCCTATTCTACTGCATTCTTTATTTGCTAAAGTTAGTTTATCAAACATCACTCTAAGGCTGGTTCTTGCTAGTTAATTAACAATCGAAATGTTAATTGTGCTGATAATAGCTGTAGCTAATTATAAGTTCATAAAAATTACAGATTAATTTTAAACAAGAAAAAGGTGATAGGGTAGTACACATGATATGGTAGTGAAAAAAATACAGTCTACATACCACTCAAATGTTTACCAAACATTTGAAATACAAAGAGATTTATCATAATCAGTTGTACCACTTAATGGTTGAAATGTCTCCAACCTTCATAAAACACCTGTTGGGGTGACATGCAGCCTTCAATAGACACGGAGTACCTGTTCCAGCTCTCTTGGCAATTATGAAGACATCGATTAATATGAGGTAAGTGGATATAATGGAGACAGAGTATATCCACATTATCGAGAAGATCTAATATCTTTCCATTTTCAATTTCAGTGAAAACTGCACGAAAATAGCAGAAGAAGCTGTCAGGCTACTTAAAATTTGTCTAAGTGCAACATATTTGTCATAATGATGCTGAATTATATCAGCAAGTGCTTGATACAGCAAAGGGATACACAGTTTCTGTAACAGTAGCTAATCTAGCAGCAATGGAGTATATCAAGGAGATGGAATTTCTAGTTTTCTTTCATCACCCCTGTGGGTCGGACATGAGAGGTGAGGCATCAGCCCCACCTCCTAATTCGCCGAACTTAGAACTATCTTTATTTTACTTTACGCATTTATTACATTTGTTCTATATTTAGCTTGTGTTCGTCTACCTTATTTGTGTATCATCATATGACTTAGTCGTGATTGTCTGTTCTCGTGCCACGTGTTGTTGTGCCTGCATTTTGCACACGAACTTCGCGCTGCAATGCAGGAAGTCATGTAATAGAGTGTCATTTTGTGGGCGTGTTCCCAATTTTCTTTATAAGCATTGTGCTTCATTTTAAGTTTCAGTTCTACCTCGTGCTCCCTATATTTTTTCGATAAATAGATTTAAAATTCTATTGGTCAAGGTGATTAGGTTGAGTTGGGGGAGAACTCTGGTGGCAGTGTACCGCACCACACCAGCGTATGAGTAAACTGCGTCTCCTCTGAGGCTTGGTGTGTGTGTATCTCTCTCTTTGCCCCGTACGCCCCACAATTGGTGGCAGCGGTGGTCCCATCTTCGTCGAAAGCCCGAGGCTACCAACCATCCGTGTCTGCTACAATTTCGTCCGATTCACCTCGGTGGTCGACTGTCTAACGATCCTACCTTTCAAGTCCGAGCCTCGATTTCCTGTGGCGTCAAGTTCCGTTCAACTGACCCAGTCGAGTTACTGTCTCAGCGGTGTTCCGGAGTTCCCGTCCTGTGGCAGCCATCTCCTGGTATCGTGTATCACGGTCTGATTTGTCACTTGTGTTCATTTTGGTGCGATTTCTGTTTGCTGATATATTTTTCTCTCACTGTTTGTAGTCATTCCCGAGTCTTGGTGGCCTGTGGATGAGCCGGAGAGAGACCCGAGACAGAGCTTGTAAGAAGACTTCAAAGGATTCTGGCATTGATTCTGGTTCCGAAGCCCCTAGACATATACTTCCAAATAAAGTGAAGGTTAATAAGAAATCTGAAAGTCTTTCTCAGGGTGAGCCTAGTTATACTCCTACTTTTGACGTTTCTGATTGTTTAGGCGCCCTTAGTTCTAGTTGTGTTCCTTTGTCTACCCGTTCTGATAGTCATAAGATGGTAGAGGAACAAGATTTTGATAATGCCCTCTCTGTGCATGAGGATGACCTTTCCAATACTAATCCTAGGTTGGGAGATGATGATTCCCATGAGTCAGCCGGTGCTGTCCGTGGTGATAATCAGACTTTGGATGATATGCTTGCCCGTAGGTTAATGTCTGTGTTTGACTCGATGGCACGCATGCGTCCCACAGCACTTTCTCGTCCGGCTTCCTCGCTTGCTTCTAAAGATGCTGAGTTGAACCGGCAGATTAATGCTATGGCTCCACATAAAGAAGGTGTAGATATCGCCAAATATATAAAGAAGTTAGAGGATGATCTCACTGATATTGAATGCCCTCGTGCTCGTTTTAAAACTGTCCTGATTCAGAAATTACAGTCTGAAACGGCGGCTGACTATATAGCTTCCATCAATCGTTCTGATTTTACATACTCTGAGTTGAAGACTGCTCTTATTAGCTCTTTAGGGTCTAGTAAGCTTTCTCTAGGCATTAAGCTCACTGACTTTGCCTCAGAATACCGTTCCATTGATTCGCTGAAAGCCTATGCTAAAGCCAAAGCGTTAGTCGACTCCATCGACATGGCTACTGATAGCAAAGCTGACTTACTTCTCTTTATCGCTAGCTCTATTTTTCGAGCGTCGCGATCTTACCATCAGCGGTCCACTATGGATGCGCGTGAACTCAAGTCATTCAAAGACCTCAGTGATATTGCTGGTTCCCTTAAAGCTTCAGAGTCTGACAGAACCTTTATTAGGCATTCTAGTAACCCTAATAAACCCACTTATCCTTGCGGTGTGTGCAAGAAGTATGGTCATCGAACCACTGACTGTAGATGTAGAAATGTACCCTCATATGATGTCCCAAGTTCTAATCCTGTTCCTTCTAAGCCTCACAGTATTGTTTGCTTCACCTGTAATGTCCCTGGGCACAAGTCCCCTGATTGTCCCACTAAGAAGGGCGGTACTGATAACAAATCTGATAACAAACCCAATGTGAAGCGAGGCACTAGAACTTATAATACAAATTGGATTGCTGGTCAGAACGGCTCTCCCCATGTTGAAGGCAAAGTCAATGGCATGCCTTGTCGGATTGTGCCTGACACTGGGGCTGAGATTACTATTGTGCCGGCAGCCTTTGTGTTGGAAGATCAGCTTCTAGATGACTGTGTAAATGTCAGAGGCTGGAATTGTGAACCCAAATTACTCCCTACTGCCAAGGTTAATTTGGAATTCGGTGGTAAATCTTTTACGTCGGTAGTTGCAGTTGCTGATGAGAATGACCGGTGTAACAGGGTGCTGTTCTCAGTCCCTATGGACGGTGATATGGCATCTAGACTTCTTCTTGACGCTGCTTCCAATGCTTCCTCGGAGGCAGAGGGAGCAGGGCAACCAGGTGATACCCCTGGCGTTCAGACGTCGGCTGAGGCTGGCGCTGGCTCTGTTACTATCCCGCGGGAGGCTTGTAAGACCTCCCAGGGCTCTAGTGACAACCAGAGAAGCATGAACGTGTCAGTTGTTACCAGGTCAGAGTCAAAAAGGAGAAGAGTTAGAAAACATGCTAAACATAATGTTGATACTAGTACTGATCCCTTTCAGTTAGAGTGTGAGAGGTTGGCCGACATTGATCTCGGTATTGTGCAGAGTGCTGCTGAGGTTGATGAGTCTGTTGCTTCGGTTGCTGGGCTGGATCCTTCTGGTTCTGGGCTTGGTGATGGTTCTGAAGCCAGTACGGAAGTAGGGTTGAATGGCCAAATACCTCCCACAAGTAGTGTTTCTGCTGTAGTTGACCAGCCTGTTAAGTCGTCAGGTGGTAGCTCTGGTCGAGATGTTAATATTTCCCAGTCAATTGCTCAGGAATGTAGTGATAACGAACAGAGACTCTCTGATTGTTCTGATTCTGTTTCTATTGGTATCCCTATGTGTGTTGATGACCTAATGCTGTTTCCCTCAACCGAGAGGTTGAGTCTGATGATTCCCTTACATCTGTTCGTATGTTAGCCAGTAAGAAGTTAAATGGCTACTCTTACAATGACAATGGTGTTTTAATTCATACTGTTACTGATGATTTGTCAAATGCTCATGCTAGAATTGTACTCCCTGTGTCCAAACGTCAAGGTGCTCTTGTGTTAGCCCATGACAAAACTGCACATGTAGGTGTCCGTGGCATGCGCAAGCTGCTCAGCTCTAGGTTTGTTTGGCCTGGGGTTCATGGTGACATCGTGAAATTTGTTAAGAGTTGTGATACGTGTTTGAGAATAAACGCTTCTGGCAATAAGAAAGCCATGATGATCCAGAGACCTATCCTGACCCAGCCTTTCGAGTCTGTGGCTGTGGATCTTGTTGGTCCTCTGCCGAAAGGCAAACGTGGATCCAAATATTTATTTACTTACATTTGCCTATCTAGTCGGTGGCCTGAGGCTATGCCCATGCGTACGGCATCTGCCCAAGAAGCTGCGCAATGTTTCGTGCAAATTATTGCTCGCACAGGTATTCCCCTGAAGGTGTTGTCGGATCGAGGTACTATTTTCCTCTCCAAACTGATGGAGAACCTTTGTGCTCTTATGGGTATAGATACCATCCACACTTCGCCCTATAGGCCCCAGAGTATTGGAGTCGTGGAAAGGCTCCATGGGACGCTGAAGCCCATGTTGGCCAAAGCCGTAGACAATGGAATTGATTGGGTTGATTTCTTGCCCATGGCGTTATTTGCCATACGTCAAGTCCCTAATCGTGACCTAGGTTTCTCGCCTCACTTCCTTGTGTATGGTAGGGAGGTTATGGGTCCCTTAGACTTATTGTACACATCTTTTTCTGATTCTTCTTCCCCTAGGGTTGACGTGGAAGATTGACTGGTTAAGTTACAAGACCAGTTAAGTCTAGCCCATGATCTGGCTTCAGCTCGTGAAGCTGTTGCCAGGGATAAAAGGTCCATTTCCTATAATTCTGGTACTTCCAAACGTGTTCTTAAAGTTGGGGATAAAGTTCTCATGCGGATTCTTGGTCTGCACTCTTCCCTACATGCATCCTGGGAAGGTCCCTATTCTGTGATTGATAAGGTTTCCCCTGTTACTTTTCGTGTCAGTAAAGGTCCTGGCCATGCAATCAAACTAGCTCATATTAACAACTTGAAGACCTATTGTGATAGACCTGTTATTGTTTGTGCTGTTGCTTTGGTAGCTGAAGACAGAGGTATTGATCCTACCCTGTTGAATCCTAGTCCTCTCCTTAGCCCTGACAAATGCAATGGGTATAATGCTAAGCAATTGCAAAGTGTTCTTGATGTTGTTTCTGACTCATTCAGTGAGTGCCCTGGTTTGTGTACTAAAGCTGTCTGTTCTATTACCTTATCAGAACATGCTAGTCCTGTCTCCCAGCAGGGACGCAATATCCCAGTTGGGATGGAACAGGCGGTTAAAACTGAACTTGCTAAGTTGCAGGAATGTGGTATTATTGTGAAGTCAGATGCCCTTTGGTCATCCCCTCTGGTTCCCGTAAAGAAAAAAGACGGTGGAGTTAGAATCTGCGTAGACTTCCGCCAGCTTAACTCTGTCACTCCTTTAGTCCGTTACTGGTTACCTTCCTTGGATGAGATTTTGCGTAAGATTGGTCAAAGTTCGTGTTTATCAACCTTAGACTTAACCTCTGGTTTCCACCAGATTGCCATGGATGGCAATTTCAGTGATTTGACTACTTTCGTATGCCCTCTCGGGAAGTACAAGTATGCCCGAATGCCATTCGGTTTAAAGAACGCTCCTGCTGTGTTCCAGGCAGCAGTTGAGTCTGTTTTAGCCCCTGTTAGTGATGTAAGTAGTAACTATATTGACGATGTAGTCATTTTCAGTGATTCCTGGAACAAACACCTGCTAGATCTTAAACGTGTTATTGACTGTCTCTCCCATGCTGGGTTTACCCTGAAGTTGAAGAAATGTTGTTTTGGGAGAAAGTACCTCACCTATCTTGGTCACACCATTGGTGGTGGTGGGTTGTCCATTTCCAAGTGTAGAGTGGATTCCCTTTTAGCTTTCAAACATCCAGTCACCAAAAAGGATATGCGTTCCTTCCTAGGAGCAATGTCCTATTACCGGAAGTTTATTCCTGGTTTTGGTCAACACTCAGCTCTCCTGACTCCCTCGGTCTCTCTTCGAGCCCCTTACCGGGTCGCCTGGACGGAAGATATGGAACATGCATTTGGTGAGTTGAGACGTTTATTGGCTGACAGTGTTGTGCTTTGTGTGCCTAGTGATCATGAAGACTTAGTGATGTATACAGATGCCTCCGGCATTGGTATCGGCGCATGTCTCCATGTCATTCGTGAAGGAGAAGAGCTCCCTGTTTCGTTCTTCAGTCGTCAGCTGAGACCCTGTGAAAAGAATTACTCTGTGACCGAGCTTGAAAGTCTCGCTATTGTGGCTGCAATAAAGCATTTCGATCGTCTCGTGTATGGTCGCCAGATCAAGATTGTTATCGATCATGTTGCTTGCCTGGCTCTCCAAACTGGCAAAGGCCTGAACAAAAGACTTCTGCGTTTCGCATTGATGCTGCAAGATCAACCTATCTCTATTGTTCACCGAGCCGGCAAAGACCATGCTAATGCAGATGGCTTCTCCAGACAAGCCTGGTCCGACCAGTGTTCGTCAGCTTCTCCCGGAGGTCCAAGCTTGGGGGGGGGGAGCTGTGGGTCGGACATGAGAGGTGAGGCATCAGCCCCACCTCCTAATTCGCCGAACTTAGAACAATCTTTATTTTACTTTACGCATTTATTACATTCGTTCTATATTTAGCTTGTGTTCGTCTACCTTATTTGTGTATCATCATATGACTTAGTCGTGATTGTCTGTTCTCGTGCCACGTGTTGTTGTGCCTGCATTTTGCACACGAACTTCGCGCTGCAATGCAGGAAGTCATGTAATAGAGTGTCATTTTGTGGGCGTGTTCCCAATTTTCTTTATAAGCATTGTGCTTCATTTTAAGTTTCAGTTCTACCTCGTGCTCCCTATATTTTTTCGATAAATAGATTTAAAATTCTATTGGTCAAGGTGATTAGGTTGAGTTGGGGGAGAACTCTGGTGGCAGTGTACCGCACCACACCAGCGTATGAGTAAACTGCGTCTCCTCTGAGGCTTGGTGTGTGTGTATCTCTCTCTTTGCCCCGTACGCCCCACAACCCCCTTCTTGGGAGAGATATGTTCATGATATCTTTACTGCATTGCCTAAAAATCTTGCCCTTTCATTTCATCAACATCTAAATACAATTGAAAAAACAGTAAAATTCTATGTTTGAAATTGAAGAGAATTATACAACAGCTTTTCTGGATACCATTGTTACATGTAGTAGCCTCTAGAAATGTTGGAAATTAATGACTGACTCTGCAGATTCCTTATATGAAATTCCTAAAATAAAGTGGTAGTAGGGACTTAGGATTGATTATAGTGCACTAGCAATAATACTTAATACTTGAGTTACATCACTGATGCTACTAGATTGGCCTGGGGTAGCCATTTCTTCAAACTCTCTCAGAGCTATCCTATTACAAAAATAACACAATAGCTGCATGCAGTAAATATACCAATATTATGTCATCCGCACATAAAATAGTACTTAATTACAAACTGATCAAAGTATTAATACTAGAAATAAGTTCCTAAAGTAAGCACCTTAGGCCTTCACTATACAAAGTAGATGTATAGCTACTGTAAAAAGTAGGGCCTTAGTTCTGGGATACAAGTAAGGTCCTACTTTATGCCAACTATGGCTCTTCCTCAAATTGACTTATTTTCTTCTTCAATTTAGTATATTGGGCGTTCCAACGCTCCTCTCTAGTCTGGCAAAGTGAGACCCTTTACCCAAGAATAGAGGTTTGATAAAAATGTCTCGCTGTGCAAGACTTGCTCCTCCCCTTTCTACAAATTGTATTCACTTGTTTTGATACTGCATTGTTCTTCTACAACATTGTGAATTCCGTTCTTATCCATTTGATATTCACTTCCGTTGAAGCTGGAGGTAAAGGATTACGTTTAGAGTTCTACCGCTCGGATTAGATACAAGTGACGCGATGGAAAGATGTACTATTTTGTGTTGTGTTTGGGTGATACACGCGCTCAATTTCGTAAGAGAGTGACTAGCTTACTACAATGCTGATGATATTATGTCTGATGAAAATATTATGATAAGGGCATAATTATTGCTGTAAAATCAGTAGCAAATAGCTCTTAAAAAAAATCCTGCATAATTCAGCAATCTTCTAAATGTTGGAAGTAGGGTAGGCTGTTGCACATATTGAATATTATCTTTTGTGCTTATGAATGCTTTCCTCTCTTCAAGCTACCATAAATAGAAAGTTAGCTACTGTCCAGATAAAATGAAGTAGATAATCATCTTTAGTATTGTGTTGTTCTTATGTTATTATTATGCTTTATTATTATCATTATTCATCATCATCTTTTAGAAACTACATTAAATCCACCACCTCCTATATTAGAAGTATGTCCTGGTGATAAAAACACTTTGTCTTGCACAGAAGATGGAACAGCCTATATTATCTGGAACTGGAATGGTACTATTATGAAAGACTATACAGCTGGACATGGAATAAATTTTAGTATTAATACTACAGATCCTCTGTTGAATAATAACAATATGATGGTGCACAACAAAATTCAGATACTCAATACTATGAATGGATTTGGCCAAAGAAAAGTTCAGGTAATTTGCAAACATGTACCAATAATGAGATAGTGAAGGGTGAGAGGAAAATCCCACAATATTATGTCTGATTTAGTGTTAAAATGAACTCAAGATATGTAGTATATTACCAAGCACAACATCATGGTACAGTTTTTTTAACTTAAAAGATTAGGTCCTGTGTTAGGTTAACTGGGGGATGATCAGAGACGAGTAGAAGGAAGGTGCCACCAGAGTTCAGGCAGGCTGATTTGGGTCCCAGCCTCAGGTTATTAGGCCTCAGAGGAGTTGTTGGATACAGCACTTAGTGTATGTTTCAATACTATAATCAGAACTGAGTAACAGAAGTGAAGACAGCCAGGATTTATATTAAACTGACTGAATGTGGCATGAATGATCCAGAATATAAGGTGGCGTATAGAGGGACAAGGGAGTGAAAGGAAATAACATAAATGCATTAGTTACTGTGTTCAGGTTACAATTAGTGAATTGAATGGAAAGTTTCACCACAACTTCAATTAAAAACCAAACAAAAACATCTTTTTTTGTAAAAGACTCAAAAGCCTTCTCTCATGGGAGTCTCAACATAGTGTCATGGAGTATTTGTTCACATTCTACTATTGCATAGAAGAAGACCTTCAATTGTCAGTTTCTGATCCATGTCAAAGTTAGTCATCTAAATTAACATCTAATATCAGTTTAGATGAGGATTTTGACATGGATCAGGAAAAATGATTTAAAAATTAAATTACAATAAAATAGTTGCACCTAGTTACTACAAGAGTTAGAGTGGAATATAGTGAACTATTTCAAGAGCAGGCTAATTTATTTTCACAAGCCAGAGGCAATGAAAGGAAAGCATTAGAGTAAAATATCTTGCCACATCACTCTGTAATAAATGGTTTATTCTGCCCTGGATATCTTCACTACTGTAGTTTGTACTAGGGCCTTAATTCACACGGTATGAAATTGACTGTAGGGGTTCCCAAACACCCGCTGGGGTGGATCTAGGATTTGTAATGGGCGGGAGGGGGCTTTTCAAGGGGTGAAATAGCTATAGCAACTAATGGAAAAATGGTGGCTATATTGCGTTTCCTATCTAACTATATTCTAATATTCATTCACACAATAATTATCATTATAATGACTGTCTAGAACTTGAATGAACTGATAAAATCTGGAAGGGGAAAAATTAAAACTAAGAGCAATACCAATTCAGGAAGGTATTTATGTCAAGAATAAAGTAAGAAGCGTTTAGTAGGGGTTGACAAATTAAGCAAATTTTTTGTATGCTTTGCTAACAATGCTAATCAATTTAGCAATTAATCTACTTGAAACATGCTTGTGGACAGAATTCAAAGGTCACCTCAACCACAATTGCAACTATATGGAACCCTGTACACATCACTAATCTTAATCTTGATATGGCCACTGTTTATATTTGAGTTGTTGATCTGCATCCTGATGAACATCAGTGCTTGATCTGAAAGTATTTTATTTCTTACAGAAAGTGATATTGAAATCTTCAAATAGAATTACCAACATAGAGGATATTTAATAAACTCAAAGATTATTAATTTTTAATAAGTCCCAAAGCCAATCCCAAAAAGCAAATTCTAATTGTTTTCCAAAGACTAGCTACCTGATTATGCTCGTAATTACACCAATCATGGTAGCATATGCTATAGTCCTGTCCAAGTATATAGTTGGCCAGAAAAAAAAACTTGAATAACTTTTGAACGGAGGCAGTTACCCATCTGGGGCTTGTACCATTAGAAAGCTCGGTGCCAAGCTTTTAAAAATATTTCCTCAGTATACTCCAAAACCGGAGAAAAAGTGCTATTCCAAAATTTAATATTAAAATCTATGGGAACCACAGGTTTCAGCGCCCTAAACGTGCCTGCTTTACCCTGCACATTGATCAAGCGGACGGTAGTCTTTAAGCATTTTGTAAACTGTTAGCGGCTTCTTCTCCATTGGCCGAGTTTCTAGCTTTGTATCATGATGAGCTTAAGTTGCAGTGTGGAAAAAGTATAGGTGGAGTGACCTGTTGTCACAGAAGGGTACAGGACCTTCTGAAAGAATGTTGGTAAGTTTGTTTTTCTACCTGTTCAATAACAAATGCCAATAGTCAGTATAATTTAGATTTATATAGCTATTGTTTTGCAGCCACAGTTAATAAGCTTTATTCCACTTTTATCTTGGATCACAAAATATATTTTGAATTTGTGTCTATTCATATTATATATATGTGTAAGGGCACAAGAAAACATGACATTTGGGTGAAATTGAGGAAAACTATTTTTTGATGTATTACAATACTTTAATGCATTGTCTTTCAATCCCAACCAAAAAATAAGCCATAATTCTCTTTCGTTGAGAACTACAGGTAATACAAAATAGGTACCCAGCAGTGGGCGTTAATTAGAATTTATTACATTTTGAGATACTATGAATATTTCAAGGCAAAACCACAAAAATCATGATGAAGATTTCTTACTGGGACAAGACCTAACATTGTGACCAGTTAATCCACAACCAGAGCATTTCCTGGAAACTTTTTGGGGCAATTGAGACTTGCTACTGGACGAGTCTGTAACTGGTGGGTGTTTCCTTTTCCTATTCACTTCACGTGGATTTGGTTGAGGAACAGATCGTTGAGTAGTGTTGTCTGCCATTGGTTTAGGAACTTCTGGTTTGGGGCAGGTAAAATCAGCTTGTAGGTTTGATGGGCAAAACTGTCGAATTTGTTCATAAAGATACCACTGCCGCTTTGCATCAAGGCCTTTTGGTTCTAATACTTCTGGAAAGAGGGAGGAATCAATGGACTTGTCATTAGGATTCTTTAAACAGTTTATACTAGTCTCTGAAGAATCTGAGTATTTCTTTACAATGACATGTCCAGGTTTGTCAGCGGATACACGAAAGACATGATAAGAAGTTATAGCAGGAATTGGTTTAAAGAATTGTGAAAGGAAAGAGCTCCATTGGTACGAAGTTACATACCTTTCTTTTCCCGTCATGTTAGCAATCAGTTGGGCCCTATTTTGGTTATTTCGAGTCGATTCTTTCACTACACGCTCGATATCACAAACAGTTCCAATAACAGACTTCTTATACTGCCGCTTTAGTAAACCGAAAAATCGATCAGGTCCGAACTTCGTGTGTCCGACTAACATAAATGAAAGGGTGGCTGCTTTATGCTGTCCAGTCATAACTCTCCATAATAGATAATGTACAGTGGCATTATTCTTGTTTTGTCCGACACAGTTGTCAAGGTGGATATGAACGGTTTCTTCCTGTAAGCCATGAATACACAAAAAGTGATGAAATAAACTAATAGTGGAATCTGCCCCTTTTCCAGTATCCACAGCTTCATCAATAAGATAGTTAATCTGAAACGAAAGTGGCTCACAGCACACACCAAAAAGAGAACATTTGCGAGCGGTTTTAAAAAATTCCGGGCCTGTCTGCTGGGGGCTACAAGGAAAGTGAACTTGTTGAGCATAATCATAACTGTAGTGCATTTTTTTAACTTTAGTTTCGACATTACCAGACTCCACATGCACTTTCCATTCCTGTTCACAATCTTTGCATTGTTGTTTGTAGTAATCCCTCTCAGTGTGAGCTCGCTTCAGATGTTCAAGAGATTCCTGGAGCCTTGCTGACTTCACACTATCTGGTAGATTAACAGACCTTAATATTAGCTGGTTGTTTTGCTGACAAGTAAAACAAAGGTCAGTTGCAGGTTTAGCTGTAATAATGTGGGGGATAGTTTCATTCCAGAGTGATTCAAATTTGCGCCGTTTAAACGGTTGCTTCATGTCTTCTATGCAGGCCTCGATGTACTTCTTGTGCACGTAAGTTTTATTCATGTCTGAAGGCAAAAGGAGGTATTTTTCATCGAAATTTCCACGTTGACGTCCTGGAAGAGGCATTGCATGAAGAGAGGCAAAGTTCTCAATGAATGTTACAGCATTAGTAGTATCTTCATAACTAGCTCCATGCTTGGGACGTCGTTTAGTATTCCCATGAATACGAGGCGTAATCCCACAAGTATCATAGTGATGTTGAAGTTCGTTCATACGTGAACGTGATATTCCATGAAGATGAAGAAACAGTTTCATACAAACATGCTTTCCATGATGAAGGTAAGTAGTTTTGGTCCGTGAAGTTTGCTGGGGTCTTGCACTGGAAATGGCAGTGAGAATAACGAGGTCAAGTTCAGTATGGGTCATCTCTGAACAGTTGCTTCTATGTTCCAGTAGATAGGCAGTTGTAAATGCATCACTGCATGGACCTCCAGAGTTATGAGAACATCCACAAGTAGCTGCCTTGAAATCAGACACAGTCTTTTCTTCTTCTAAATCCAAATGCCTTTTATCGAAAGTGGTATCAACTGCCATGGTACTAGCAGGTTCATCTGTGTCTGATTCTTCATCAGAAGAATCAGAGATAGATCCAGATGCTTTGACAGGACTAGCATGTGGTGTACCAAATTCAGTGTCCATTTCCAGCAACTCTTCCCTGAGTAAGTCAGCTGCCTCTCCACCAAAGAAGCCATCACAGTCTTCCAAAGCCATACTGTAGCGGTTGCAGGGCTGCCTAACTACACAACTCCAACTCAAACTAGCCAAATTCTATATCAAACTGTTCTCTAATAATGCCCTTTCAACTGGTACTGATGGAATTTCAATATTACTAAGGAGCAGGAAGTTATGGTTAATTAGATATTGAAGTTCATTTTTCTCATTAGTGTAGCTAAAACCAAATGTCATGTTTTCTCATGCCCATACACATATATAATATAACTATAGGTGTGAATAATCTTCTCCACCCAGCTTAATTTAATAAAAATTTTTGTTACATACAGAAATTCAATCTAACAGAAACAAAAGTAACTTCTTAGATTCAAGGGGGGCTTTATTAGAGTATAATATCAGATATATTAAAAAAACTCTTAAACAAAACTTAAAAATGTGCTGAACTCTGGTCATTTCATATTACAAAGTAAAAAGAAGACATAAATATTTTTGTAATAGCTAGGTATTGTGTAGCAGTACCGGGTTCTCACTATTGTTGCTTCATTATTAGACTGCAATATGCCAAATAATATAATGTATAGTCCCAACAGATACTTCACTGGCGAGTGAAGACAATACAACTACTCAGACTGGTATGCGATTAGCTGAAATCATAAAAGTACTGCATATTTTAATGTTGTTTTCTATTAACAGGATTACTGAATAACCACAGGACCAAAACTGGAATTTCCTGTACTTTGATAAGTGCAGGATTTCTAACTGAAATATCGCTCTACATGTTCACTACTATAAATATCATATTTCCTTCAGAATTTATGATACATATGGACATGTGATACAGCCAGCTGAGTTTCCTGCTGGAGAAAATGTGGCCTGTCCACCAGTTTTCTGTGAGTGTAGGAAATTTGATACAGCCAGCTGAGTTTCCTGCTGAAGAAAATGTGGCCTGTCCCACAGTTTTCTGTGAGTTGAGGAAATTTGATACAGCCAGCTGAGTTTCCTGCTGGAGAAAATGTGGCCTGTCCACCAGTTTTCTGTGAGTGTAGGAAATTTGATACAGCCAGCTGAGTTTCCTGCTGAAGAAAATGTGGCCTGTCCCACAGTTTTCTGTGAGTTGAGGAAATTTGATACAGCCAGCTGAGTTTCCTGCTGGAGAAAATGTGGCCTGTCCACCAGTTTTCTGTGAGTGTAGGAAATTTGATACAGCCAGCTGAGTTTCCTGCTGAAGAAAATGTGGCCTGTCCCACAGTTTTCTGTGAGTTGAGGAAATTTGATACAGCCAGCTGAGTTTCCTGCTGGAGAAAATGTGGCCTGTCCACCAGTTTTCTGTGAGTGTAGGAAATTTGATACAGCCAGCTGAGTTTCCTGCTGAAGAAAATGTGGCCTGTCCCACAGTTTTCTGTGAGTTGAGGAAATTTGATACAGCCAGCTGAGTTTCCTGCTGAAGAACATGTGGCCTGTCCCACAGTTTTCTGTGAGTAGAGGAAATTTGATACAGCCAGCTGAGTTTCCTGCTGAAGAACATGTGGCCTGTCCTCCAGTTTTCTGTGAGTTGAAGAAATTTGATACAGCCAGCTAAGTTTACTGCTGGAGAAAATGTGGCCTGTCCCACAGTTTTCTGTGAGTTGAGGAAATTTGATACAGCCAGCTGAGTTTCCTGCTGGAGAAAATGTGGCCTGTCCTGCAGTTTTCAGAAAACTTGACTGTTGGCCTTTTCACCATGAAAACATGAAATTTGGAATTTCCATAGCTATTTCATGGAACATGAAACATCGACTGTAGCTGAAATTTCATGATGTCAGAAATTTCAAACGTTAAATAATGAGGCTTGTGTTTTCATTTCACATCTATAGCTAAACTTTGTTCAACAGCTGTTATTTGAATTAAAAAATTCTTTCTAATTAGCTATTTATTACTTAGTCATTTGTTTCCTTGTTTCATTATTATTTGTTTATGCATTTTTTTATTTAAGTAAAGTAAATAAATTGATAGACAAGCAAGCACACAAACAACTAAATAAATAATAAGTAAATAAATAAAACATTAAATAAATTGAAATTATTAGAGCCTTCATTAACAAAACTTTGGCAAAAATAAAGGAATGAATATGATATCCTGATTTTATGATGGTCTATAAAATTATTTATATATATTCATTTATATTTATTTATGCTTTTATTTATTTGTATATTTATTTTATATATTGCTTATTTATGTTTCTATTTATTTGTTTATTTATTTTTTATTTATTTATTTATTTATTTTTTATTCTATATATAATTATTTATTATTTATTTATTTATTTATTTTTTATTCTATATATAATTATTTATTATTTATTTATTTTTTTTTTTTTATTCTATATATAATTATTTATTATTTATTTATTTATTTATTTATTTATTATTCTATATACAATTATTTATTATTTATTTATTTCTTTTTTATTTATTATTAATCTTTATGTAAATATTTACTTATATATATATTTATTTATTATTTATTTATTTATTTACTTATTTATTTAATATTATAATTTTCATTTTATTATTTGTTGTGTAAATGTTTGTTAGATTATTATGTATGTTGATTAAACCAAAGGAATAGGTGCAACTGACAAAATTAGTGTTGTATTAAAAGTGACCCATACCAACATGAAATAGGTATGGTGTCACCAAAGCAATAAGTGCAACTGACAAAATTAGTGTTGTATTGAAAGTGACCCATACCAAATATCATGAAATAGGTACGGTGTCACCAAAGGAATAGGTGCAACTGACAAAATTAGCGATCCGTAACAAAAACACGTTACTAACTACAGTTTCTCTCTCGGAGCGACAGAAGATTGAATTGGCGGCGAATATGAGGATGGGAATTTGCGGAGAGCTTAACCACTGAAATAGTTGGTAAGTTACAGTTAGCGTGTATTTTCTTCTCGTAATGATAACTTTTGGAAGTGACTAAACTCTAGAGTGCTCCTAGACCCCTTTCTCTATAAGCAGCACGGGTGACTTAATGAGAATTTTAATGAAGATGGTATTACTCTACATAACAATCAAAAGTTAATTGGTTGTGGTAAGAATCGAGTAAGTCTTGTGTAGTAAACCCTTTACCAACTACAATAAGTCTTAAATGCACTAAGCCATGCGAGGAAGCCAATGCTGCATGAAATAAGACTTAATTAAGTTGTAGCAATAGCTCAGTGCTATTAAAAGTAAGCCAGGTTTTTATTTTTATTATGATTTTTTTCATATGAAGGTGAACTGTGGTGTGCACCTTTTGGAAGTACCCCCACCTACCACCATCACCACCCATGGTGCATGTTTGTGTTGAAAGCCAATATAATGTTGAAGTGCTAAATACGATCACATAACCAATACAATGTATATGTTTAATAAGTAGCTAACATTTACTTTTTCAGTTCGAGATTTGATATGTATTCTAATTATCTGTAGTTGTATTATCACCCTATGTTGCATATGGGGTAGTTGGTTTATATATCAATTAGCTGGTCAATTAATTCAGAACATGCACAGGTGCCCTAATATCTTAGTCTGCACCTAATTATAAACGTTTGGTACACTTTATGTTACTCCTGGTCCATGATCAGTGTTTACTTGTTTGTTAAAATCTACGTTGCTATAGGATATTGAACTGTACTGCCAGTTGTCTATTTCTCTGTTCAGTATTACTATCAGTTGTCCTATAGGACTAAGGTCGGACCAATAGAAGAGTCCTACGGGATGTATGCCAAAATTAAATTAACCATTTTATTGTCCATAGCGCTATATGACACTTTTGGTTGGCCATTCTCTGTTACTCTCAGCATGCATGCATGAGAGGGTTATAGTAGTCGTCTTGTTAATAAATTGATTATCTAAGGAACATTCCCATTTTTTGTTTATACATTTCTCTGACATAGTACTTCCTGTATTAAAAAAATCAAAATGAGAGCACTGGTATTTTTAAAACTTTGTTTTAATATGGCTGCTGAAATGCTTACCAATCAATTATCTGTCAACCCCATTGTGGGGCTTTGAATCTCAGAATGAGTGCTGTTCAGCGTATGATGGGATAGACAATGGATACACATGCATCCATAGGAGGGACAGGTGGACATCTTGTGGAATGCCCCATGAGATCGTGGGATGGGATGGACAGAGGGACACACTCGAAAGGTGGACATCCCATGGATTGTCCCACGATCCCATGGGACTGTGGGATGGGATGGACATTTTACAGCATTTCTGGACCCCTATGCAACAACTAGAAGGTGAATAAGCTGTGCACTCTGTTTGAACCTTGTACCAGTTCTGAACCATCAGAAATTGAGCATATGGTTATTGTATTTAACTGTAAGTCTGAGGTTTTAGTTTTACTCTGTACATGTGCATAATATAGTTTGTCACTACTTGCTTTAGAAATTCACCTCTTGCTGAATAGAATTCATACATTTTCATATTACCAAACTGGTCGCCATAAATCTGACCGTGAAAGGGCCTCATTTGTGAAACTACACATGTGACTAAAACACCACAACATGTTAGCTCGGCTATGTAACCGCCAGGAGGCGTTTCTCAGCCTAAAGTATTAAATTTCGTTAAAATTTTGCCCCCTCCCCCCAACACCTCCTCATGTTGTCCTTGCATATGGTTGTCTTAGTTAATCAGATGTCAGGAGGTTTGTTGTTGTTTACTTTGTTTATGTTTTGGTTGTAATTTAACAGTCATATAAATTATGTTAAATGTAGAGGTCGCATTTATATTTCAATGCTATTCTCTGTACGCCAAATCTGTGGCCTCATTTACCACATTCTAAACTCTTTCCAGAGGTCTGGGTATGAAAAGGAGAATCCCGGCATGCCCTTTGACCTCTAGCTCCTTCTATTCAAATTTTTAAAAGTAGCCACGCAAAGAGAAACCTCCATCATAGCTCACTATCCTTTCAATTCAATCCATACCATGGTTAAAATGAGTGCCCCAACTCGAACTGCTATATGTAATCATTGTTGTGAGTGATATAATAGAATGATCAAGTCTAGCTCCTGTCAATGTCGTGTGTATGTGTATTGAAGTATTTATTAATTGAAGATGAGCCGTCAGTATCTACAGTACTCTTGACTGCACGCCTTCCCCCCCATAATTTTGGGGCAGTATCTCATGAAATGAATTCTCACATGAACAATTTTTAACCACAAAAAATCATGCCTTTGGAGCCCCCCCCCCCCCCACATACTGAAACATCTTCTTATACCACTGTTATGGTATTATAATGTAGATCTGTATAGCTGATCCATTTTAATATAATGTTGTGTTGTTTTATTGTTGTTCGTTTTCTTCTTCAAGTAGTGAGCTAAGTCACGTATTAAAACAAAATTTATGCAATCATTAACCCTCAGCGCGCATGTGCGAGAGGGTTATAGTAGTCATCTTGTTTGTCTGTCTGTCTGTCACGCTCAGATTTTGGAGATTACTGACAATTAACAGTTGATGTAGGTATGAACTTACTCAGGACAAGATTTAGGACCGTTTATTGTGCTACTTTTTTTTTATTTCGGGCTAGTTGTTCAGAAAACGTGAAGCTTTCAGCACTGTGCAGGTACCAGCTTTTGTGGGTAACGCCCCCTAGCGTCACGCCATAATCACGTGAGCAAATAATTTCTTGCAGCCAGCATTACTTTATGCTCAAGGAAGTTAACGGAATTGAAAGAAGTGAAGTTTCACATTGAAAATGTATACCGATGAGTGTTTCTGGCTAGTTTAGCTTCTTCTCTTATGAAGACAGTGTTAGCCATGTACCATTTTCGTTGCTCGAATTATATTGATGCCTCATTAAAATAACTAAAAGGTTGCTTGTTCTTTTGGAAGGAGATTATAGTGTAATAGCTAGGTAGTGTTTAGTAGCGCTGAGGGTTCGCACCTTTGGTGCTTCAATCACTTATTAGCCATAGGAATGATACAATAATGTTACATATTCATACTGTCACATGACGTCACATGACTTGTGGAATTGCTATGTAGTAGTGCCTAGTGAGGTGGATGTCGGGCAGGCATTATTGAAGTAGAGATTATACTACATTTTCTACACTGGGTCCGCTCAAGTGGGCAAGGTTGTCATGAAGCATGCCGCCGAGAACCTCACACCTGTCACCTTGGAACTGGGAGGGAAGAGGTATGTATTGGAAAGTGTAAAATACAGCCAGGTAAAAGAGGATGTCGATTAGGTTCATGTAATAGATTGTGATTTAATTTTGCTCAAGTATCTGAAGAATGCAAAGAGCAAATCTCCACACAGTTTATTTCTATAGATGTCACATGATCGTGAATGAATTTTATTGTGTTGCATCCAGTAAATAACTCAGTGCGTATATTTAATGGTTGTTCAAGCTCCTAGATTTCATATGTAGCTGGAAGATCTTTCAACTGATGCTGTTCCAAGGAAGGATGAGGAGTGTGTTCAAAAGTTTAAATGTTTCTGAAAAAATCCCCATATACCTCTGAAGTTTAACAGTGGACAAAGCAGCTCATATTAGCATTAATCCCCTCCAAACTCCGCACCTTCCCCTCTCTGTGGCTTGTTTAGCCACACGCTATCCTAAATAGGAATAAAAAAGTTCCCCCCCCCCCAGAAAAAAATCCTGTATGAAGCCCTGATGAAGAACCTCAATTAAATGCTCGAAGTATCCAACATGCTCTTGACAGCAAATCAATATTAGATGGGGAATAATATTGTACTGGACTGTTGTGATCGCCCTTGACTTGTAACTCAATTAGTCAGCAGGTAAATAGAAATAGCGAAGGTTGATTTAACCAGATGATTGAATATTTGATCCTTTAGGTTTCCTTTGCAGTGAGAAAAAACTAGCAAGTTCTACCATTTCTGTAATTAAGCTTTAATATGATTATGATTTAACCTTGTGATCCAATGCATTGAGTCTGAGTAGCAGATTTCACCCTTTGGTGATGTCAGAGCTATAGTTTAGCTTTGTTGGTCGATTAGAACTATTCCCGCTCGTATCGTGTTCACACATACACACTCACAAACGCACACACAAAATAATACATATAGTATATTCATTATTATAACTAGCACTGACAATTATGCTTGTGGTTGGTCAGTAGACAAGTTTTGCCTGCCCAGTGAGAGCAAAAATTATGCTTTGATGTTGTTATTTTGTTGCTGTTGTTGTTGATTGGGACTTGCTTTACACCAACTTTATATTTAAATTTTTTCTATTAAGTTCAGCATGCTGCTATAAATTCACTCGGCTAGTATCAATCCTTCTATAGTTCCCGTGTCAATGCAATAAAACAAACAAGCAAACAACAACAACAACCCTGTTCACACCATTTATAAGCACCATCCATTATGCAATCAATAACAATATTATGTAATTAGGTGCAGTAACTCGTGAATATTTATAAGCCTCGATTATCCTTAACTTCCGTTTATCTGAAAGTAATTTTTTCGGATAATGGATAAGTGGAAATGTCAGATGGACACTGTATGAAACACACGTACCAGAAAACATAGACGTAATAGTCATTCACCCATGTGTAGACATAAAGAACAAGAACAATATTTCCTATTTACAGTAAGTGTGGATTTCAGTATCTCACATTCTCACAGACTTCCTTTATAATCTGCTTTGTGCTTGGGGGATGGAATTAGTGGGATTGATTTATCATGTTGTTGTAGTCACATGAGTGGTACACTCAGAGTGTGTGTGTGAGGGAGGGGAGAGAGAGAGCGTGTCCCACATCTCCTTCAATACTATCACAAATCATGCATTCATCTTGTATTATTGTATCACTATCACAAGAATTTAACCTCGTGACTTACTCACTTGATTATTAAACAACTTCCGTCCTCCCCCTTTCCCTCCCCAACCACTCCCCCAATAGCTCGCCCGAACAGCTAGTACAATATTTTAAAGAGTATGAATGAACAACATTCAGTATGGAGTTACAACTATATCTCACTGAACTTTCATTATTAGCCCTCACCACGTGTGTGCAAAAGGATTATAGTAATTGTTCTGTCTGTTTGTCTGTCATGCTCAATTACTGACACTTAACTGTTAATTTAGGTATGAGCAAACTCAGAACAATCATTTAAGACCTTTTATGGTGCCACTTTTTGAAATTTTGGGCTGAGAAAAACGAAGCTGTCAACTCTGCATTCAGTACTAGTTTTTCCCCTATCATCACGTCAAATTTCTTGCTGTCCATCGTGGTTTGGCTTTGTACTTTAAAGTTAACGAGTGCTGGAATTGGAGTTCACATTGAAAATGGATACTGGTAAATGTCTCTGGCCTGTTAGCTTCTTCGCTTATGAAGACAGCTTTTACGTATACCATTTTCGTTGTTCAAGCTATAGTGATACCTAATTAGAATAGCCAATAAATCATTCTTTTGGTCCTAAGATGATTTTGTAAATAGCTTGCTAGTGTGTAGTGGCGCTGAGGGTTCACACTTATGGTGCTTCATTATGCCAGTGAACTAAAAACACTATTGCACAATCTAATTGTAAGCCATATATCATCTCACATATATACTTTGTTTGATCTGGTTTATAAATGCATTTACAGGTAGTTTTAACTTCACAAACTTGCTTGATTGTAGAGTTGGTCATCATCATGGAAGCTTATTAGTAATGAGCTAACTGTAATAGATTAAAGAAATAATAATGAAAATATTCAGCATGGAGTAGCTATCTCACAGAATTTCATTAAGGTATGTGTGACTGTGAACTGACAATTATGTGGTGGGTATTTTCTCTAATTAAAGCACTCCATCTTCATCATTCACATTTTAACTTAGCTTTTTGCTTACGAAAATGTATAATATTTCAAGGGGGGGGGGCGAACACCCCCTGGCCCCCCCTAAATGAACCCCTCAATACCCAATTGCTAAATATAATGACCCAATTTGTTCTGAAAGTGGGTATAGTAACTACTGAGTATGAGAATTTCTGAACCACATGAACGGTCAATATTCTCCCATACTAAACGTTCAATATTCTCCCATACTAAAAACGTTGCATAATGAATGCTCCAATGTGCCCATGTGTAGTTCTTGAAGCACAACCAATTGAAACCAGTATTACTTCGATGCACATGTCTTCCTCCCACTTTTACGTCAACTTCCCCCTCCCACTCCAGAAAGAGAAAATTGAGTCAATTTGATATTTTTTTTTTTTTGATCCATTTGTAATTTACAGCATGTTTCAACACTGCATCATGGAGAAGGGCGACTGTAATTGGAGAGGGTGGGGGGGAGGGGGGGAAGGACTCGGTTTGTTGAGAGGGAAAATTTCAGTTTCCCCCCTCCATCCTTCTGTATCACACTCTGCTATATGAGAGTATTTATACTGATCAGTGCTTAATCAATCACATGCATGATTTTACAACTCACTTTAGTCTAATTACTATAATTATTACTCTATATGAAACCCAGACAACTATAAACACATGATTATCAGTCTTTTTGTTTACTTGTTTGTTTTTGTTTTGTTATTTTAGATTTAGTGGACGTCAAGCGAAGTTTCTCTAGGAGAAGATGGCATGATAAGGTCATTCATTATGAAATCTACAGAAAATTTCCTGCTCAGCTGTGCAAATTGACGCCTACAAATGTCTTCTTTCTGGTCCGAGAACACTGCACTTCTAACTTTGACGACGGATAGCAGAATGTCTGATCATATTGCTGGAAAAAATATTTTTAGTTGTTTTGTGTGAATATTAATTTATACATTCATCATGTTCATAATTTGTATCCTGAAAGAGAATATTGCACCTTCGTTTCATTGTACACTCACCTACTCCTTTTAATTTCTGAATTATATCATGGCGTATTCATCATTTCATATAGTTTATTGCTAAAAGTTGAATATGAAAAAACTAGCATCAAAAGTATTGACTTGTGTCATAAGCTTCATGTACAATATTTTTGTGGTCTGATGGCAAAGGTCAGAAGTTATAACCTTGGTTTCATGGAACAGTGGTAGACATCAGAATGGAATAAAATTTCCCCTGATACTTTCATATCTGGTAATACAAAAAAGCATGCTCTGAAAGCCAGTCAAGTAGCAGTCTAAGCAATGAAGAAGTGAGCAAAGTAATAGATCCGATTAGCAAGCCTCCATTGTTATTTTTAACTAACTAGTTATAGAAATGTCGGTCACAGTTAGTCCCTCTACCCTTCATTACAGAATTTGAAGAAAAGTATTTCTAGCCACCAGACAAAAGCAACTTAAATTGTGTGTGTGTGTGTGTGTTGCTGTTACAGTTACAGCAAGGAAATGTAGAAGCAGTCTTAGAGTGGGCATTTTCAAATTTGCTTCACTTGGGAAGCACAAGCTATATTGAATAATAACCCAAAAAATATCTTCTCTGTAGATGATAGTGACTGGAAAACTTCAGTTCACTTTAGTGCAATGTTAGTGTCTGTTATACAGTTTTCACATTCAATGTTACAGTTGGTAGGGATAAAGTCTGGATGTCGTATCAGTAACTTATAGATACCATTATTATAAATCACTGCATTGTTTGTATTATCTATTATCTAGTCCAGTTACAAGATTATGAATTTTTGAAGTCTCAGAGTATGTAGCTATAAAGTTCTAGATCCACTGGTATAGCTATACCATTCTGATGAAAATAGTTTTGTTCATCATGCCATTTGAAGTATACAGATTGTGTATATTATCAGCAGAAACAGCAATATATTTTATTGCATATTATAGTTTAATAGAAGCAATGCATTTTGCAAAAATAATGAAGTAGCTATTCCTACTGAGGGTCAGATAACTATTTGGTGTGATGTATAAGGCCGCATTACTCGTCAGAAGATACCTGCAGGCCCGACACTCCTCAATTTTAGTGTTAAAACTTGCCAATTCGCACAATGATGGATTTGTTATTGTTTATACTTCTCTTATAACTATAGCAACGGAAAGGTACCGCCCAACAAGATTAGGTAAAACAACGGTCGTCATTATTTGTTCAGATCCAGTGCCCACGCAGCGCATGAAAGAAATATGATGGGAGAAGCTAAGAGGCTTGACGAGCTACAGTGGTCTGTCATATTGATTAGGTAGGCTCAGGCGTTAGATACTGCATGACTTAATGTGGCGGTGGTGTAGGGTGGGGTTAACGTGAAATACTAGTTTGAATGAGTTGCGTAAGTGTTAGTCGTGTAGGTTTAAACTAACATTTTAGTTAAGTTAAATTCAAGTGTTGTACATTCAGGCAGTCAATAGCAGAGTAACCTTACAAATATTCTGTGGAATACACAATTGAACTGTTGTTGAAAACTTGTGCTAGCCATTAGTATTTGTAGTAGTCACACGACAGATCAGCGGTGTTGGAAGATGTTTAGTAAAGGGGGCTCCAAGGGCATTGGGATTGGGGGTTTAAAATTGTGAATGTGTCCTACGCCACTGCTGATATCAATCACGGTGGCATTGCCCCTATAGCCTCCTCTACACACTGCCCAGATTGTGTCACAAATAATATTTTAGCTACTATCGCTTATTATGACTATGTGAATAAAACACTCAGGTTTACTGGAGTGACTGGCAAGTTGAAGGTCTTGCCGTAGTTGACTTCAGACAACCTGGCTCATAATCAACCTGTGAAAGCAAGAATTACTGGCAAGTGTTTGTTCTTGACAAAGTCCTCAGTATAGATGGAATCAAGTAAGTATCAAGTTGTGGTATATGTAGTCTCATTTGAGTATTCACCATTTTTGAGATATTGTTCAAAATATTTTATGATGATGCCCAGTGCATACCTGATTTAGGTGATATTTGTGACCTTCCAGTTGTTGCTGTGTGGTGTGCAGGGTGCATGGGGGAGGGGAGACAATGGACAGGATATGACCTTTGAATGGGAAGTGATAGGGGGCTAGTTTCATTAAATGTCCAGGTGGAGGAGATGGGGCAGGAGTGATATGCATCTGAATAGGTGCAGGATGTGGACTCTTGTCACATGGTAATAGACACATGTATCAGCTGATGATGTTTGTGTGTTCTATTGGAACTGTAGTTCCTTGGACTTTCTATGCCTTAGGACAGAGAGCATGTAGGCTGTGGTTTATGCTTTTATCACTTGCATTCATCAGTGATGTCCAACAGTTGTATTACTAATTTCTTTCATGATTAGTTCTCATGTAGCCACAAGATAGTTGATGCTAGACATTAGGAGCACTCTAGTTCTGCAACATTTACAATCAAGTTGCATAGCTCCTTATCACCAGATGAAGAGCAACAGTTTGATTAATAATAATAAATAATAATATGTGACCGTCTATGGGAAATGGGCTCGCCTACGTCTGAAAATACAATCCTCCAAGTTTGAAAAAAGTCCACGCTCTAACCGTTCCCGAGATAATACACTATACATCTCCATTACGCAAGCTATAAACTTTTCAATAAAATCAAGATTTTTAGCCTCTTAGTCGTTGCTAAGGCGTGGCAGCAATGATTCTGAATTCTATCGCACTCTCCGCATACTATAGGTTTTTACCGCGCACATTGCGTAGAAACATCAATGAGGA
>WLWD01004457.1_pt1 | contig 51082 bp, 37 predicted proteins | sample 6712731 | NCBI WGS metagenome assembly WLWD01 (sample SAMN12718690, study PRJNA576275) | sponge metagenome | isolation source: marine sponge | host: Mycale hentscheli | place: New Zealand: South Island, Marlborough, Capsize Point | collected 2014-11-01
CACTGTATTATTCTTTAACCTCACATGACACCAGCCTCACAATATTATTCTCTAACCTCACATGACACCAGCCTCACTGTATTATTCTCTAACCTCACATGACACCAGCCTCACTGTATTATTCTCTAACCTCACATGACACCAGCCTCACTGTATTATTCTCTAACCTCACATGACACCAGCCTCACAATATTATTCTCTAACCTCACATGACACCAGCCTCACAATATTATTCTCTAACCTCACATGACACCAGCCTCACTGTATTATTCTTTAACCTCACATGACACCAGCCTCACTGTATTATTCTTTAACCTCACATGACACCAGCCTCACTGTATTATTCTCTAACCTCACATGACACCAGCCTCACAATATTATTCTCTAACCTCACATGACACCAGCCTCACAATATTATTCTTTAACCTCACATGACACCAGCCTCACTGTATTAATCTTTAACCTCACATGACACCAGCCTCATGAGTCCTTCCTTAATTCCACAATGAGATCATTTTTATCGGCCATAGAAATATTTTTAGCACTAGAAGGTATAATTCCAAAAGTCATGTCTTATATTATTATGAAATCCCATTTATTTTCACAATTTCTTTCTAAGACTTTTTATACTCATTAGATTGACCAAATATTATTTTAAATTCTGTAGTTTAAAAAAGCTTGTGAAAGAAAGAAAATACATCTAATCTCATTTAATTTATGTACTCCATATTATTATTATGATTGCTGTTGTTGTTCAGGAGGTGAATCACAGGCTAACTGTCTTATTTGCTGAAGGATTTTACCCACAATCTTTGAACAGTTTTAATGATGTAAGTTAGCTATAATAACTATTTTGAAAGTAAAAAATATGGAAAAATTACTTTAACATAAACTAATTAGTTTATGTTAATTTACTGGAGACATTTTTTTAATGACAAATACAAAGAAAAAAAAACAGCAACATTAAGTGAGGTAAACATTTGCTTTAATAAACTTCACATAATTAGCTATTTAATAATAAATGTTTCTTACTTCATTCTTTTAAAAATAGTATCATAAGCCAAATCTTTTAACAACTCAAAAATGAAGTAAAGGGTCTAACTTGCTTAAGTTGATCTCAAAAGTTATAGAAGTGAATGTTGCCATGGAAATATGAGCAACTTCTCTTTTCATGTAGTCACCTCACAGGGTTGAAATGTTTTGAACAAATGCGACAGAATATACAGAAGAAAGCTTCAGCACAAATGACGAGTGAGCCATTGTGCACAAAGTAAAACACTTTATATCTGATAAAAGTCATTACAAGATTTGTATGCAAAAATAACAGAAAGAATTTAATTTGCCTGAAGTTTAGTAGCTACAAGTTATGTAGTCTTGACCATTACATTTTAGCTTAAAATAAGTATTCTCACTATCTAAATGGCTTGCACTAAAAACTACAACCAATTTTTTTAAAGGTAAAGGGTTTTCAATGCCATAGGTACAACCCACCATAACTCTTTGAGACTTGAACAAGGCAGTGGCAGTAACACACAACAGTAAACACTTAACACACACACATGTGCACTGCATCTACAGACTCAAGACTTCTCTTTGTGACTTCACCATTGAATGATTTTTATAATAAGAACAAAGTTGTTGAGTAGAATGTATAGCTATGACTAACAGCGCATTAACCAAGATATTTTACCACTGCCACTAATTCCTAGAAAATCAACTCTGGTAAGTTTGTGAGACTTAACTGCATCCTGTAACATCCAGATCTTGTCAGCTAATTCAAAGAGGGAGTAAACAATTAAATTTACTGAGATTATACCGGTAAAGATCAATAGACCTAAGGATTCTGTTTAGTGGAGTATGGAACAGGGTCGACCAAACAAACACTAAAATACGGGGTTAAGTGCAAAATTGATATATGCATGTCCATACATATAAACAAATATTCCTGATTCCAGTGTCTCGCTCGCTTAGTGCGCTTGCCAAATATATTATAAAAGATTAAAGGTGGCATAATACTAAATGTAAATGATATTAAGTATTCATTATGGCTGCAGTCTCACAGTGTATTACTGGCTCTTTACATTCAAGTTCAATGAATACTACAAACTATTAACAACTAAACACTTTGTGCTCCAGTCATTCTCAATAGCACTACGTGTTGATTTTGATGACATATCTTCACAAGAAGAAAACAATGATGACTCCAGGGACATTCAAGTCAAAGACATTGAAGTTGTTCAAAGTGGGGAGGAGCTTGGAGTGAAGAAGCTTGTTGTGGAGTATGATTATTCCAACTCTTACCCTACAGATGCTGCCCTGAGGGCTAAAGTAATCCAAGTTGTAGATACTGTAGTGCAAGAAGCACTATTTCCACTAAAGTAAAACACTCTAGCTAGCTATAATAAATTTGGAACAATATTTCAAGCATTTTTTTTGTACCCAACTTATTATTTCTAGTTTTGTTTGTCAATGATGCAGACAAGTTCATAGTTTTTGTTAAACATAATAGCTTTGAGAAAACAAAAAGAGAAGAAAAAATTTATGACCTGTGTGTGGATGGCATCTTTGAAGGGTAGTTGTATGAATGATTCTGACTGAAATTAGCTGGTCTTGTGCTGCAACCATTAGTTACACAATGGCTCCAAAAGCGAGGATAAATATTGTTGTTACTAGTAAATTCATGTGGCTTTTCACAAGCCAAATTAAAAAAATCCTTTCCTGATTCAACCTGAGAAAACATAATATACATCAAAAGTGCCTCCATTGTAATACTAGTGCCTTGCCTAGCTATCAGCTCATGTGATCCATCAGCTCATGTGATGCCTAGTGATAGCTGTCAGCTCATGTGATCTATCAGCTCATGTGATGCCTAGTGTGATAGCTATCAGGTATGTGTGGTTATCAACTACTCTTGTGTGTGTGTGTCCACTTTAAAATACTCTAGTTAGTTACTTGGCACGATAGCACTGAGGTAGAAACTACTACAGAGGTCAAATTAGATGTACTATAACCTTTACATACATGGGAGTAATGAATAATATAATAAACTATAATGAGTTAATATCTCCATAATGGCTGAAGTAGTACCATTGGTAGCAGTGGAAAGCAACAGTGCCCTTTACTCTCCAAGAGATCAAGATCCTGGAAGATTTGATCTCAATGTGTTTTGTAATTATGCTCAAAAGAAAGTAATTGACAAGAGCAGACCTTCCTTAATGATGGTGAGTAGTGGCAGAGTGACAGAGAGAAGGCTGGTTCTCCTCATCTGTAACTAGTGGAGAATATTTAAAGAGAATAAAATTGCAATTTTGCATCAGCTTGTGTAACATATTTATTGCGAGGAAGTCCCTGTAATTCCTCAATCTGGAGTGCCCAGTAGGAAACAATATTTTTAGATGACTCTAATGAGCTATTTTGCTTGTGCTACATACAAGTGGAGATATTGAGTGCAGTAAATTTTAGTTAGCTAATAACTATGAAGTATATTGTAGAGGTTCATTGTAATGAATTTTAGACTTAAAATAGTAGACAAGCTCATCATATCGTTGCTTAGTTCATGCCACGTATCAATCTGTAAACATTCTTAAGCTAAAATGGTAGAAAGTCATGCACCAAAAGTGCTAAGAACTAACCATGTTATGCTTAGGTAATCTACTCATTCAAACTATGAAGTAACTAACACAACTAAACATTTGTACAGTGACACACTCTTCCAAAACTTACAATTTAAACTGATAGAGTCAATGCAACCACCATCTAGCTATAGGGGCTTTATCTATGTACGAGTGATATGCAAATGAATATAACATTGAAGAAAAAGAAAACTAAAATTTGTAATCTAATAACAAGAGCTAATAAAGGAGTGTTTAATGTAAATATAAATAAGAGATACATATACCATTCACTTTTTGGAAAGTACAAAAAAAATATTTGCAAATCATTTCAATGGATAAAACTACTTGCACAGTTAATATTGTATTGAAAATTGAGTAAAAATTTAAAGAAACTAATTTGATATTTACACAATTTTCTGTCTGTTGATTTCTTTCCAGTCAATAAATGATAAACTGCAATATAACAGCGACAGTCCCCCATCTGCTCTACACATCGGGGATGTTATAGTGACAGTACAGGATAGAGAGACAGTACAGATACAAGTAACTGCTTACTTCTATCAGTACGAGCACAACAATATCCCCAACATTATCAATCATGTACTCAAACCAGCCATTGAAAAGCTGTTACAGATGTACGTTATTAGAATGATTTTATGTACAAGATGATGCACTGTTGAGTGCCTGAAACCTTGCTCCTACAATGTATTATCTATATCCATCTCTCAAGTTATAGGAAGCATCTGCAAGCAATGGCTTCACACTTTCCTTTGAATAGAAAAAAATGACAGTAACAATCCTAGACAGATGCTTACATATCTACATAGCTTTATAACTAACTACCAGATTATATATTTCGTAACAATGTTACCTGTAAGAGTATAGAATAAATTATTACAGAAACAATTACCATAATATAAGAAACAATTACTATATAAGTAATTATTATACAAGTAATTATTCTGTCTATAGTGATAACTGCTGGTTCTTTTTTGCTATTAGAAATGATGTGGACGTCTTGAAAACCTCCTATTATAGTGGTATTCGTGTAAATATCAAGGTAAAGAGTTTGTATCTAAAAGCTACTAGCTATCTATATACACAACTGTAATAAAAATTTTATCTTTTATTTTAAATAAAAATAAAATGTAGTTACTGTACAGCACGTAGTAAAGTAAATCTAAATAAAATATTCAAAATTTGTACTACTTGGATCAGCTATGTATAGCGATTGTTGTTCGTAAGTATATAGTATATAATATCATATTTTGTAATTTTTAATACAAAAGATTGTTCAATATACATTTATGGCTTAGAAACATCGATGCAAGATGATTCTGACTGTGACCTTTGAAAGGTCTGGAAATAAGAAGGACTTGAAGGCAGTGAGTGGTGTGGTACATACTAACTATGTCTCTCTTCATGTCTCTGAGGAATTAGATTTTTAATTATATTCACACATTTAGCTAGACACACTAATTTTTCTCATAGCTGTATATGCTAACACAGGGGACGATCCAGGGGGTAATCATAGAGGCCTGTCCCCACCCCCTCCCCTCAATCTAGTTTATTAAAATAATTATAATATACACAATACCAAAACAGATCATTCAATCCATGACTGGGCACTTAATCCACCCCTGAACCACCACAAAATAACAACCTGTAATCATGTAATGGTTTCAGTCTGTTCCTCCATTGCTTGAAGAAGCAGTTGCTTATGTCCATCCTAATGAGAGGGTCTCACTACTATTGTCTGAATTACTTCTCTGAATATGTCTGATCAGATATAGCTAAGTAGCCTGAGGGTAGAAATAATCCACACTACCAAACTTCTCACTAAGCCCTTTTAAGCCAAGTAGCTAATAAATACTCAAAAAACCTTGAATGGCAGCAATTCTTGCTTGAAAAAGCAATACAATTAACTAAGTAATTGTCTGTATTAATTGTTGTATCAAATATTTGTTATGCTTGAGTGATTTTACCAATTTTAAGTTGCATTTTTAAATTTTCTGCTAATTATAATTATGCAAAAAGCTCAGGTCTTGTAAGGGAGCATGTCCAAACTATTTTTTGAAAAATTAATATCATTATGATGCTGTGGGGATGGGGAGTCCGGATCATGACGTTTAGTTTTGGAGGGCATTATTTTGATTGAATGATGATTTGGCTGCCATATAGCTAATTTACTTAGTTTAATAACACTATAAAAATGAAAATAGTGTCGACTCTAATCCCAAGTCTAATGAGCATGTGTGGGTACCAAGTGCCACTTATCTGGGTGGCAAGAACAAACAGTTAGTTGAAGCTCAGTTTCTGCTATCACAAAAGGGGAATTCCCCGTGGCGTTCATGGGGGGTTAAACTGTTAGCATCACAATGACATTAATTTTCCACAAATAGTTAGGACATGATTCCTGAGGTATCTGATGTCATGTTTATTATGTACACATCTCTAGTCTTGTGACACTCTCAGTGAAACACTCGATTCTGACGCTGTGAGATTCTTCATCACACACTGCTCCAGTCTGATGCCCGACTGCTTAGCAGCTGAATCCTACCCCATGGTCAATGTCACAGTGGACCACATTCACACGGGTGATGAAACTAGCATAGCGATAACAGGAGAAAGAATTAAGGCTGTAAAGGACTACCAAGTCATCCTGTACAAACACAATCATCAAGAAGACCCAGTGGATATCACACTTCTCAAAAAAGAAGTTCAAGAAAGGGTTATAAAGAAAGTTGGTGAAAAAATGAAGACGACTTCATAATACATAGCTAGCTATACATTATTATCTATTAACACCTCAGTTTTGATTGTGGTGTTATTCTATAATAATATGTTAATTGCTTATATCACTGTTCAAGTATTTAGCTAGTAGTTAGAATATGAGTATAGCCATAACGTACACAATGGCAGGTCACAGCATAAAATAGCTTTGTCCATATGTCAGAACAAGTTCATAAGAACGGAATTGTCATGTCTAATTTTTATTATATGAAATAGCTATATATGATTTTACTTACTGCATGTGCCACCATTTCTTCATATGTAATGGGATTCTAGACACCATGTAGGATCCATGACAATCCCATTGATGCCAGATAGCTATGATGGTTGAGCAAATCATAAAAAAAAGTCTACAGCAAGAAACAAAACAAACAAATAAACAAACAAACTATTGTAGCAGATACAGAAGATGACGGCAATCAGATGGAGTTTTGCTACAAGTTATAGTCATAGAAATACAATGGATTCTCTTCACAATGGGACTCCGTAAGCTATGTACATTACGTTCAACAACAGCAAACATGAATGGAACTAAATATTTCACAACAAATATGACCTCTGAGAGCAACCAAACTCTCTATAAGGGTGGGAAAAAAAGATTTGACTACGTGGGTGGCCTTTGCGTAGAGAGGTTTCACAGTATTCACAGTAGCTATATGGTAACACAAATGAAAGAAAACTTATTGATGGGTTCAAAAATTCAACATTTCGTGAAATTAGCAGCAATATATGAAAAATGTGATCTCACTATTGGGGGGGGGGGGCTCTTTTCAAGAAGGAGTGACATAGCGAGAGTTACTTATGGAAAATGCATATATTGTATTTCCTACAAGATTATATTGTAATTCGTTCACACAATAATTAGCATATGAACTAACTGTCTAGAACTGACATAATGAACAGCTACAATCAGGAAGGGAAAATGGAAAACTAAGAACAAAACAAATTTACAAAGATCTTTTTGTGAAAATGAGTGAATAGGTAAGTTAATCATGAAAAAAATGAAAACTGATTTCGTGAGTAAAAATGAAACTACAAAGACATTCTCTAATATTGAAGGTAGTTACACTATATAATTCAACCATAAAAACAAATTGAATAACCACTAAATACAATTCTATTCTGTCAGGAATTAATGTTATACTTGCTCAGCTCTAGCATACTAAGAGCTTAGTGTTCTAATAGAATGAAGAATAGCAAACTCCTGACTCAGCATATCCATAAGTAGGGGTGCGCTCATTAGACGATCGCGATTATTGGAGGTAGAAAAACAACCCGCACAAAATGTCGGTATTATACTTTTATTAGTAAGAAAAAGACTAGCTAAAAAAGTGAGGGCTCTTCCTGAAAAAAAGGGGGGCTCGTACAACACCAGTCGAGCCCCCCCCACAAATCCGCCCCTGTCACTGTGTTAATTTTGAAACTAATAGGCTAGGGAGTCATTGCATGAAGCATGTATGGACAGCTACCCACCAGTGATCATATTCATTGAGTTATGAAATAGGGAATTAATTTTTGTTTATCATACTAACTATTGATGTTTACTCAAGTTAAATCTTTAGTAATTATCCAGGTTCATCTGTCGAAAGTGCTCACAATGAGAACTAAATAAAAACAGTTTAGCTAACAGTTGGGGCAGACATCTACAATACTTTGTACTAAATATAACTACTTGAGGTGTCCAATGATCCCCCCCCCCCCCCCCCCCCCCCCCCCCACACACACACACACACATTCAGACATTCTGTAAAAAATAAAACCCCTAATATTTCATTTTCAGGGAGCAGTTGTGTTCCAATAATCGTGCTTTGTAGTTGAGACCCCAATAAAACTCCAAATTTCTAAGCCAGAGAAGAGTAAGGAAATTGGTGACTATATACTGACTTACTGGGAAAAAAATGGAAGGGGTTTGTGTACCAACAAAACAAGGCACCAAAATTGGCTAACACTCATATACAGTATACAATGTTATAACAAATTGTGCAAAATTTATATAAAAGTAGGCAGGCTGTACACAGTATTATGTACATGTATATATATATACCTATTTTTATCACATGGTGTTATCTCTTGGCTCACTACTTCACAGCTACCTTACCTTCCTCTAAATGTAGCCTACCCAACCTGATTAGAACAGCTGCTAATATATCAGCTGGGAGTGTGGGGAGCCCCTAGTCAACTTCACACCAAGAGTTACAATCCCTAGTACAAACTACTTTAGTGAGGATATCTAGCTTGGAATAAACCACCACTTATTACACTTCTCAGAGTGATAATGGCTAGATATTTCACTCTCAGGCTTTATAATCACTCACCTCTGGCTAGTGAAAATAAGTTAACCTGTTCATGAAATATTTCACCATATCGGACTGACTCATGTAATAAGTACTATTTATTCCACCCTAGGTATCTTCACAATGAGGTACATGACTCGTGAAATCACTCACGATATTTCACACTGTATTGCCGAGATCATTACTGTAGTTGAGGGGTCTGACACAACCAATTTTGGTACATTTTGAAATCCACTGAATTTCCATTAGATTTCACAATTTATAACTGATTCCAGATTTCTAACTTCTATGAATAACATTAAAAATCAATTTACTTCAGTATTTCTTGCCTGATTTCTATATTTCATACGGGAATTGCCAGACTTCTAGATTTCTTGGTGGATTTCTAATACTGGTGCTAGATTCTGTGGCTTGCTTTGTTGGTGTAGTTTCTAATTTCAGTATATTTCCTGAGACAGTGTCAAGTAGTTATAGCAACCAGCCTAGTTACCAGTTTTCCTGGTTTTACAGCTACTTTTCTCTGGTGTAGCCTACCCAACCAGGTTAGAGCAGCTGCTAAAAAATCAGCCAACTTTACACCAATGAGTCACCAGTCCTAGTATAAACTACAGCAGTGAAGATATCTAGTGTAGAATAAACCACTTATTGCACTTAACAGAGTGAAATGGCAAAATAATTCACTTCCAGGCTTTATTTCACTCACCTCTGGCTCATAAAAATAAATTAACCTGCTGGTGAAATATTTCGCCATATCACAGTCTGACTCATGCAATAGTATTATATAAATATGATTAGCTATTATAGATTTTAAAAAAACAGAAGCGTTGGGTATAAGATAGATGCTATACCTAGAAATTAAATTCACCTATATAGGAGGTATAATTTTCCATTCAATATAGCTAGGATGAATAATTGTCAAACGAATTAAGGTAAAATTCCACAAAAAATATATTATAAATTTGAATATAAATAATATAATTAGCCATAGTCAATTAGCACTATTATAAGTATACAGTTTTAAAATTAATTTGTAGTTTATTACAAAATATCAGACAATAGGAAAAATAATCAATAAATGAGTTATCATGTACTTTGTAAAATTCATAATATAGCAAACATAACATAACATATTACCCAGTATAGGCATACTATTGTTACTTCTTGCTCACTCTTGTTACAAGTCTGCGTTTGAATTTGTATCTCTGAATGGAGAGAATCAGAAGCAAAATAACGAGAGGGGCAGCACTCATTCCAAACACCAGTGTAGTTAGTATTATAATGTCAGCTCTGGGTTCAGCATCTTGTACAATCAGTGAGAATGCATCCGGTCCTGGTCCACATGAATACTGAAGTAAGTTGCAAGATGGCTGGCTGAATTGAAACAATTCTGACACTTTTACCGGTTGCGTAGAATAATCATCGTTAATTACAGCCCATTCATGAGAGTGATTCTTGGAGTATTGTACAACTGAATCATTGCTGTACAATAAAGCATCAATATAATAATCCACAGTATAAAATTCGGGGGTCAAAATTTCACCATCATTACTGTTAAGAAAAAAAACATAATAAAACTCTCTTTTAGTTATGTTGAAAGTCGCAGGTGAAGAAGGTAAGTTGTTTACATTATAGCAGCAGTCACTATGGGGATCACATGAAGGCTTTGCTGGTGCTGCATGTATAATTTCATTATACTCACGAATAGACCGGGAAAGTTTTACCACTACATCATTAGCCTTTTCACTATTATTTACAGTGACATAGATGATTGAACCTGGTAGGAGGTAGCGTGGAAGTGTCAGCCCATTGACATCGTACTTCCAACGTCGTCTTTCAGACAGCAACGAATTAGAGCAACTCACCCCATGCAATATCAAAACATTACCTCTACAATTAAAATACTTGGTGCTATTCCAACGAATGTCAACTGAATATATCCATTGGTTCGGTATCAGATCATCCAGACTGACTATGAATGAAGTTTGAGGCATCACTTGAATAGATCTTGGAGAATGTGGGACAAGTTGGTGAAAGTATATTCCAAGCAATGCCACATAGGCCATGGCAAGTACTGCCAGGAAGGATACAATAACCACAAATAGCCAATGGCTAAACTTCCTAGGAAGAATGGTAGCTACAAGAGAGAGAGAGAGAGAATTAGTATACAATCAAATTCGAGGTTTCCACTTATAACTATAAAATAAAGTTGTTATCTTATTAACGTATATATTCTGGCTTTATTTTGCCTAATTTTAAATCAATTGCAAAAACAAATACTCTTTCATACATTATCATAAAACACGTCAGCCATTGTAAGTAAGATTAATAGCAGTAATTCTATGTAAGTCAGCAGGGAATGAAGGCACATAGGCAAAGAAAGATGTCAGCCATTGTAAGTAAGATTAATAGCAGTAATTCTATGAAAGTCAGCAGGGAATGAAGGCACATAGGCAAAGAAACTGATAGCAACACATTCACTTTCTTCGTGACAGAATTACTAATTTGGATTTGATTTTATATGTCAATCAAGCATTTATGTGGCCAAATTTAGGGTGTGGCTAACTTTAAGATGTGGAGCTGCTTCGTATAACTACTCCCCCAATTAATGAGCACCTGTGATAAGAACAATTCCAAGACTAGTCAACTGAAAACCTATTTCAGTAAAGTTACTGAGAAGATTTAGAGACATATTCTCATTGTACAATTAGTTATGACAAAATTAAGTTAATACACACCATCTGCATGTCAAATAGCCGACATAGTTATCTTTGTTGGTATAAAGAATTGTCAAGGCTTCTTTGGCATTTCTAAAATAAAAAAAGAAGCCGTTCCATAAAGATTTCTCAAAAACTTTTGTAATAGATATAAGTTGTTGTCAAGAAAACCGGATGTCTTATAACAACTCATAGGGTGTTAGCAACATAAGGTGGTGTCTGGATCATACAACTCATGTCATCTTCCATATGAATGTGTTTTCACCAAAACTATATTATATCAAATTGAGAACTTAAGGACATAAGTGTAAAAACCAAAAACATGTTTTAATTCTGACTAGCTGAGGAAATAATAGCAAGGTTTAAACAAGAATATGGAGGAAGTGCCTATTTATTCAAACACCACATGTTTAATAGAGCCTGGTAACTACAGAACGTGAAAGACTAAATAGCTCTATGATAGATATACTGAGACTATTAACTACTACTATTATTATTATTCACTAGCTGGAGCTGTTTCTATTGTATTAGAAACAATGTTTGATGCTTACCCTATTGTAAGCAATATGCTTGAACAAACTACTATAATAGTACTACAGTTTCCCATGACCATAAAAGACCTGCTATCATTGTGGACTAGTTGTGTAAATCGTATGTGTTTAATGAGTAATTAATCTTTCTCATTGTTTGTAAATATAGCCTGGCTACCTCACTCACCACTAGTGCTGAAGCACAGTACTGATTGCTATAACTTAATACGTCAACTCCCAAAAATTTTAAAATATATTTCCCATTGCTGTATACATAACATTCACAAACAAACATAAACACAATCTAACCTTTGTATTTTTTAATCTCTACTTTATAAAGTCGTATTATCTCTTTAATTAGATCCTTGTGCCCTTGAGCCATACCCTCTTCAAGATGGGATTCAGCCAGACATTTCACTAATGGTGTCAAGAAATCTTCATGAGGATATTCCAGAAGTTTTGTCATTAGGTAATCGACTTTGATTTGAGCGTTATTCTCTGGGTTGACAAAGAAAGCCTGACTGTTAGTAGCCAATAGACCCCTTTTGTTCAGAAAAGGCCAGAGCTCAGTAAAGTTCAGCAGCTTCCTCAAGTCGACATGTAGCTTCAGTAAAACAGCCTCACACACCAGTCTGGGAATAGGATTGCCATCAAAGATTGACAAGTCCGTTCTCTCCAAGTAAGACTCGCTCATTTCCAGCGACATTCTCCTGTGGCTGTCCTTTCTCAAGATATTTACCAATAGGCTTGAAGCTAAGCTCGATCTATCGAATTCGCTGTAGTCACACTCCAAAAGTGAGTCGCCCATCGTGCTCTGTTCCTCTCTGCCCCGGCCAAGCTCGCTATAATTTCCTTTTATTAAAATCTAGAACCCTTTACCGCTTTCAAGAAAGTGCAACGCTATGCACGAGACTACAATATAGCAAATGTGCGGTGTACTTAGAACAGTTGAAGTGGCTTGTAAGTGTCTAACCAACCCCAACCCTTGCGGTTTCATTGTAGCGGTATAACGCTAACCGAGAGTAAAGAGCCGTAAATCTCACTGACAGGCCCATGATCGGTAAAGGGTCTTTCAGCGACGTAGTGCTTGGTAGTAGTCTGGCATAGGCGACCCTTTACCTTCTTTATTGGGGCGTGGGGAATGTTTTTAGTAATTTTGCTACTTGAAAGGGAGTGATATCGGAACCTTCAAATGGAATTGCCAAGATATTAGTAAGAAGTCCCCAAAGCCAGTCTTGGTCAATTGTCACTGTTATAGTGCAATGAAGAACTAATAATTTTTTCCCCCAAAACTACAATACTATGGTCATAATTGCTAGTATTGATGAAAGCACTTATTATGCTCAAATTATGCCAGCATAATTTGCCAACCCCTACCACCACTGCACTTTAGTCAGCCGGTTAGTTGACGTGGAATAACTGAGTTTGTCACCACCAGTTCATGGCTGTAGACAGGGATGAAGATGAACAGGGGCGATAGGGGGGGGGGGGGGGGGGGGGGGGGGGGGGGGGGGGGGGGGGGGGGGGGGGTGCTGTGGTGGCACACTTTTCATTTCTGATTTCCATTCAATTTGTAAAACAGTAAGAAAACTGCATCCAATCACAATGGCCTGCACCAACTATAGAACTCAGTTGGTATTTGCAGCGGTCATCAGTTGCTGTCTTCAGATTCTTTGGTTAAGAAGACAAGAATTGATGGTCCTATGACCCCTGCTAGAAAGGAATAAAAAGAATTATGAAACAATATTTCATTGAACTAAATAAATTTAAAAAATAGATCATTTAATTTTCCATCTAATTTAGTTGATGTAACTTTTTATTATTTTTTCTATGAAATAAAAAATGATTCTCATAAAATTATATTGGCGTGATACAAGGTGCCCCCTACCCTCCCCCTCCCTACTCCACCCTCCCACTTTGAAGCAATTTCCATCACCACTGATGAGGGGGTTACAGAGGCCCCCCTCTAACTATGGCAAAGGTGAATATTGTAGACGTTATTAACTAATAACAGTAAAATAGGACTTGAAATGGTTGAATACTTTCAGCTTCATCAAGTAATGTATTAGCATGGTTATTTGTATAAGTCAAAACAACAACAACAACATTATAATAATAACAAATTTTTCTCATTCTAACAACCATTGTTAATTGCCAGATGTCTCGACTTCTTCAATTCTTGTCTTGTTCTACTTCTTGGCTGTTAGAACAAGAAAATTTTCTATTATTATAATTATTCCAGCAGAGAATGACTGAATCATAACAACAATATTGCTGTATCACAAATCAATTTAATTACATGAAACCATATTATATTTCATGAATCCCGTGGGGGAATTTCTTAATGTCCTTAACTCCCGCCAGGTAAGGGGTTGGATGCCTGGTGCCATCCGAGATCCAGGAAACGCTGCCACCAGAGTGAGTCTATTCCAGTAGTTGTTCTCACTCCCAATCAATAAAGCTATGAAGAATGTGACAGGTAAGAATGATACAAACACAGACTGACTGACTTGAGGAGGCAGACCCTCAAATGTATAGTTTTGCCACCCACCAGTGAAACCTAAAAAGAAAAACATAACTGCTCATGCTCAATCACAAACACATGTTTGACTAAAGAAAATTCTAGAGGTCCTAAATGGCTGCATGAGAGGTGTGAGTCAGTGTTAATGGTTCTTCAGTTACAACTGCTGCTGTCTTCCCCTTCTGTACTGTGGGTATTCCCACAAACACCTCCCCCCCATTTTGAAACACCTTGCATCATCCTGATGATAGCTACACAATTGTTATGACTATGTAGTCTAATATACTCAACTGGATATGTAGACAAACTGCACCCCATTATTAGCTATGCTATTTGATGGTGATAATTTACTTTTGACTAAGATAAATTTCTTCATTGGGAAATAAAGCTAATTACATACCTAGTCTCGCAAGCCAGACCCTTTATCGACTGCATGGCAAAGGAAAAAGTCTGGTCACCATATCAATTCAAAATTTCGTTCCATCCCCACGATTCATGGGAAACCATAGCCTCATGCCAGTTGTATGGACGAGTGCATAGACAGAATTAAGCGGCTCAAGCTTAGCAGTAGAGAATTGAAGTATCAGCTCTTCCTAAGTGTGGTGCCCAGCTTCCCACCACTATCAGTGAAAGTTTAGGGACATATTGGTGATCTGCTGATGAGGTAAGGGATGCTGCTGCTGGGCTAGCTACAGATAAATTAATCAAAGTATATATTTTTTATAGGAAAGTGATAATTTGTGTGGTGGAACACCCACCACATTGAATTGAACAATTAGGTTACATTAGCTCATTCAACCCATGTGAACTGTTTCACTGCTGAACAATTATTCATTAGTTAAATAAACATACACCAAAATAAAGATTCTCATGCACTGAACAATTTCACATTCATCCCTTTTCAAGCTGTCATACTATCTCTTGTACCACCCATTCACTTATCTCTCTTACTTGTTGTCTGTTCTTTTTCTGTTGAGTTCTACCTGGTTCATATGATTAAGCTTAAATATATCTGAGCTAACTTTGCTGGAGCATTAATTCTTAGGTTTGATAGCCTAGCTCTGGGATTGGTGAAATGTAGAACCTGATCTTCCAGATTTGAAACTTTGGAAACTGTAGACTCCTGGTGGCAGCGAACTATGAGGCTCTCAAGCTGCAACAAAGAAATCCAACTCGGTTTCTACCACAATTTGTCTCACTTTAAAGTTAACCTTGGCACCCTGACAGGAAGTGAACAAATACATTAATTACATTCCAGTAGTGAAAAAAGCAGTATGGATGGTGACCAGACCCTTTCCTTCCCCGTTTGCTAACATAGTCTCTCAGGGTATAATTTACTAAGATATCCTAGTCTCTTAAGGTATAATCTGCTAATATATTGTAGTCTCTCAGGGTATGATTAACTAAGCTATTCTAGTCTCTCAGCGGAGGAGGTTTGCTCCATAGGCTGTCTATAGCAGTACAAAGAGGGAACTACGTGGCCATCATAAGGACTATCAGCAGCACCAAGTGACTTTATTGCAACCTATTACTCTACTCAGTACTTCATTCTCATAGCTGTACTTTTTATTGTTTTGCCTTTTTTATATTCCTTTTCTTAAAGTAGCTGTGCTGCATGAAAGATTCACCTTTAAATTATGTCTACTTAGTCAATTAGCTAAAGGTAGACAATACTCGTTATACAAATTTTATTTTGTCAAAAATAAAAAAAACTTTCCCTTTTTTTCAGTGATAGCTAGTTCAGGTTTTATATGCTCTCATTGTGTAACTTGGTCTGTGATAGCTATAACATTTAAATTTATAAAGCTATCAGTGTAACAATACCTTGGCTGTAGCTAATTCTCTATGTTTGTCAAGGGCTATCATTCTCTTGATGAAACAGCAATCCTGGGTTGTGCAGGTAGACATCAGTTTACTAACACAGACAGTGACTGGTAACTGATAAATGTCAATAGGGTAGAGTAAAGTTTGCTAGCGAGCTCCTCATCATGGATAAACAACCAAAACACTTGAGTTCTGGGTCCCCCTTACAATAATGGTGACTCCAAAAATACTTGTATTTTTTTTTTTTTTTTTTTTTAATTCATAATGACAGCTGCTATCTAGAAAATTTGTATTATTTTTTTAAGAATCAGTTCAGCTATAGCATATTAACTCAATACTAAAGGACGTTAATATTACCTGGAAACTAGTGTTGAGCGATTTTAGTTATTCATACTAAAAAAATATCTTGAATGATTAGTTTTAGTTTGGTCCCCCAAATTCTCCCTGAAGATTTAGTTAGTTTTTAGTTTTTTTTCAATATCATGTAGAATATTTAGTTAGTTATACTATCAATTGACTTAGTTTTAGTTAATTTTTATTGTCTCTCAAACTCTTCAATAATGAGACTCCTTAAAGAAAGTACTGTAGTTCATGTAGTCTTCCCAAAGAACTTAAAAAATGGCACATTTGTGAAAAAATATATAAAGTAGGATATTTGTTATGTAGTTTAGAGAATATTTACTTGATGGCAATTCATATTTTCATTTAATAATGACATAATTCAAGGTGAATTGTTTACAATAAAATTGCTTGGTTTTAGTTTTTGTCATCCATTCTAACTGGTAGTTTTAGTTATCAAATTTTCAGTCTTCTAAAATATTTAGTTTTAGTTTTTTCATGTTTTTACAGCTTAGTATTAGTTATTCTAACCAAAAGTAAAATACCCCAAAACTAAGGGGTTTTGGTCTTAGTTTTAGTTAACTAAAACAACACTACTGGAAACCTCATCAAGTCATGACATATATTTTCCATTCAAAAGCTACTGAAAGAAAATGTTGTTCCCTTTCATGGTTATGTAGCATATTAATAGTAAACAATATTTCATACTGTTATCATTTGCTATTGTGAACTTTGACCAGAATATTTTGCTTACTAAAGTAGCAACTGCTTAAAAGGTGTAAATATAATATATTCAGCTTGGATTATTTCTATACAGTGCATTACATCATTTGAATTCCTCACTATATATAAAGTTTATGAGGTTCCCAGAGAGAATGTAGCCTGCTCCTATGGCATAAGTAGGGCCGGAGGAAGCTCTCATAAATTGGTCAGGCCAGGAAGTGGGCATGGCTTTAGACAATTTGTGGGTGTGGCCAATGACAATTCATGCTTGTAGTCAAGTAATATATACTTTCATTCAGAAAAGCTACTTTATTTTCTTGTACATAACAAAAATTGTTTAATTTGTTTACAATAATGATGACGATTGATGACAAAGATGTAACAATGAAATTAACGAAGTGATAGTAGTTCAATTTACATCACAAATATTCATAGCTAGAATAGTTACTGACAGCACTGACTGCGTTGCAACCTATTTTTACATTTGCGACAATATCCACCTGATAGCTATGTTGTCATCTTCAGTAAATTTACCAAAAATTTGAATTCGATGTTCAGAAAACGATACAAATTTGTTTGCCACAGCAATTAAATCCAAAGAATCTGTTCAGGACTGTCCAGCAAGTAGAGGACCTGTGTCCCAACGTCGTCTGATGACGCGCACTACACAGCAGAAAGTAGATGACTATGAAGTGAAGACTCACTAGCGAGTATTGAGGATAGAGTCAGAGTTCCAGGACAGGAAACCAGCTTGCCGTGGATCAACCGGAAATCCTGTAACTATGTTGAAGAGTAGAGGCCGGGGTCGTAAATCCCTGCTCACTTGCCCACTGTCTGAAACTTCTGGAATAGAACTGTCTTGGTACAGCAGCTCTGAGACTTAAATAACTCAATAGATTAAGTTTCAAGTGGTTCATCTTCAGTTAAGTCAATAACATCAGAATAACTCCTGTGCAAGCAATAGTACAAAAGGTATTACCTGTACGTTAATTCTAATGAATTTTCAGTTTGTATTTCAGATGGACTAGATAGACTAGGAGGCATGTTTGACAATGAAGCTGGAGGGTGACGCTGGTTTATAGAACTTCCTTGTTTTACTTCATTGATTTTGCAGTCAAGGTCGTTTACCATGTCTTTATCTGAATCTTCATTGTCACTCTGCATAATGGGCAACATTCTTTAGAGCTAATATTGAATGTATATAATTTGTTTAAATTGACCTCACCTCAAACTGGGAGACTAGATCATCCAATGCAACTATGTAGATAATTCCTTTCGCTCCTCCAAGTTTAACCACTTGCTGCACTGTCCACTCAAATGATGGAGACAAAGCTGGTATAGTAAGAGAACGCGATCCACAGCCAGTTGGCTGTAGGTACAGAAAAGGAAATCATGTCGATTATTCATTGGTTTAAACACAGAATATATTTCCTCCTTAACATCATCAACAGACATATTGGAGTGTAATCGAATTTTTCCAATTAAGCCATTCTTTCCGAGCTCTTCACGGTACTTTCCACGAGGATAGGAAATATGATTATCACCAATATCTTGCTTAGGAATGCAAATAATATCACGATCCCACGTCTGTAAAGTTTTTCGTCGCTTATTTGATTGAGCACTTCCTCTTTTTCTTTTCAAAAAAGATGGCAATATTGACAAGGCACTGTTGCTGCAGAATAAATTACAAACAAATTAGAATTAGCTATAGATAGAAAAAATATTTTATGAACATAGATTCTAACAGATGATATATATGGCACTGAAATGCCTCTAATTATTACAGTAAATTCAGTAGAATAAGATGTCACGTAGACATCAAATTTTATTCTGGTATAACCTGAGTCTATAGCAATGTCCTCATACAGATATTTTAACAGGCATACCAGTTGGGCTGAAAATTGAGAACTTCATGGAAACTTTTTATCAGAGAACTTGAATTATTAAAAAAAAAGTGGAGTATTCAGAACCAAAATAATTTCGCTGACACAGCAATCTCAGAAGGCCATGAATTTGCAGAGCTAAAGTATTGAGATAATAACTAACCAAAATTAGATTATCTGCAAGAATTCAATAAAAAAGTACAAAAAATAGAAATGCAGCAATCAATGAAGATCTAGCGTAATTTAAACCGACTTGATTAAAAGTGGGTATGGCTTACATGCTGACATTAATTTACCAATCATGTTGCTCCCGCATCACCAAAATTGAACCTTCATTTTTTTATATCATAATAATGGGACTAAATTTATACAAAGTATCACAAGCAAAACTTAACTTATAATGCACCTATATAGTAGTATATTGTGTAGTTTGAAAACTTGGCTAAAAACTGGTAAATTTGTCTTACCTATATAAATATGACCCCTCCTAGATATGTGATCCATCTATATAAATGTGACCCACCTATATAAATGTGGACCATCTATATAAATGTGACCCACCTATATAAATGTGACCCACCTATATAAATGTGACCCACCTATATATATGTGATCCATCTATATAAATGTGACCCACCTATATAAATGTGGACCATCTATATAAATGTGACCCACCTATATAAATGTGACCCACCTATATAAGTGTGACCCACCTATATAAATGTGGGCCGCCTATATAAATGTGACCCACCTATATAATTGTGACCACCTATACTCATTTAACCCACCTATTAAATGTGGGCGCCTATATAAATGGACACCCGCCCACCTATATAAATGTGACCCCAACCTATTAAATGTGACCACCTATATAAATGTGACCCACCTATGTAAATGGACCACCTATATAAATGTGACCACCTATATAAATGTGACCCACCTATATAAATGTGACCCACCTATATAAATGTGGGCCACCTATATAAATGTGACCCACCTATATAAGTGTGACCCACCTATGTAAATGTGACCCACCTATATAAATGTGACCCACCTATGTAAATGTGACCCACCTATGTAAATATGTGACCCACCTATATAAATGTGACCCACCTATGTAAATGTGACCCACCTATATAAATGTGACCCACCTATATAAATGTGGGCCACCTATATAAATGTGACCCACCTATATAAATGTGACCACCTATATAAATGTGACCCACCTATATAAATGTGACCCACCTATATAAATGTGGGCCACCTATATAAATGTGACCCACCTATATAAATGTGACCCACCTATATAAATGTGGGTCCACCTATATAAATGTGACCACCTATATAAATGTGACCCACCTATATAAATGTGACCCACCTATATAAATGTGCCCACCTATATAAATGTGACCCACCTATATAAATGTGTGACCCACCTATATAAATGTGGCCCACCTATATAAAGCCACCTACCCACCTATATAAATGTGGGCCACCTATATAAATGTGACCCACCTATGTAAATACCCACCTATGTAAGTGTGACCCACCTATATAAATGTGACCCACCTATATAAATGTGACCCACCTATATAAATGTGACCCACCTATATAAATGTGACCCACCTATATAAATGTGACCCACCTATATAAATGTGACCCACCTATGTAAATGTGACCCACCTATATAAATGTGACCCACCTATATAAATGTGACCCACTTATGTAAATGTGACCCACCTATATAAATGTGACCCACCTATATAAATGTGACCCACCTATGTAAATGTGACCCACCTATATAAATGTGACCCACCTATATAAATGTGACCCACTTATGTAAATGTGGTCCTTACCTATATAAATGTGGTCCTTACCTATATAAATGCAGGCATGGCATTTATAAATGTAGTTTACTTATAAAGTACAAGCATCACATATTATAAATGTTCAACTCGCATTACAAATAAAGCTAAATTTTAACGAACTAAACATCTGAAAATACTTTTGAGACAAACGGCGCCCCATACATTCACGCATGCATGAGGTAAAGGATTTACATGTAAATGATTTAGGCAAGATGTGCACAACTGGGAACATATAGCTCAATGTATGGATAGGATTAGAAAGAAAGAAATGAGAGTGTGAGTTACATAGCAGTGAGGTAAAGTGTATGCATCACAATATTTATATGGTATGGATCGAAGAGTCCTTAACACTCTCATGTGAAAACCCCTAATTAATTGGTCTAAATAAAGGATTTTTTACTTAGATTAAATAACATACACGAGAGAAACCAGAGTGTATTCTACCTATAGGCTTACAATTCACCAAGAGCTTGCAAAACTCCCCCTTTTCAAATTAATTATACTTATGAGTTAGTACCTTATCAGTGTTCGTGCGGGCGTAACTCCGCACTACTGGAGGTGGGTATGGTAAGGTGATGATAACTCGAAGGACCAGATGTCAGGTGCGGCAGCAATCAATTGAAAGTTTGGCAGAAGCTCGTGCAGCAACAGCTTTAGATACAGTTTGGAACATAATTTAGGGAAAGGGATGATTACATTAAGTAGAGGTGAGGTGACACAAAACTGAGTTGGGCAAGAAAGGGAGGAGTTGTGCTATAATCTGGTCTGACCCAGATAATCAGTGTCTTGTAATTTTTTGAATAAAATGTTTAGACTTTTTTATATAAATGAGGAAGTGGAACCAACCAATTTACCAATCTCTCTTACACACACACACACACACACACACACACACACACACACACACACACACACACACACACACACATTCATGAACAAGCCATCACTAGCATTAAACACATGCACACACAACATCTCACCAGTTGAAGGCGTGGCATCTTCAATTTCAGCTGAGATTTGAGATATGCCGTCAAAACAAACACAGACCAATAATATAAACACAGATATTATAGGCACCTATTTGTTAGCATTCATGCAGTATAATTGTATCAATTGATTATACTGATTACCAGGCCCGGCGGAAGCAATAAATTGATGCAAAGGCCAAAAATGACCACACCCATTATAATAACCTGATGCAATATTGTAAAACTCCTTTAATTAATTGAGTGAACATAAGAAAAAGTATTGATTGGAAAAAAAAATTATATATGAAATAGCTATGTAAATGATCCAAAAATATTGATTCTGTGATCAGAGCCCGAAATAAAATCACTGGCTATGTCTTTCAGATCAAAACTATCAGTCAGCTCCTTGTGCACATGAAGGACAAGCAAATGATTTAGTCTCTCTTGCTTCATTGTTGCTCTGAGATAATCTTTAATGCGTCGAAGTGCACTAAATGACCTCTCAGATGTGGCGTTGGTTGCTGGCATTACTAAAATCAACTGCACAACCCTCACAACTTGATCCAAAAGGCTTCTTTGAGCAATAGAGTATGCCTTGAAGTGATCCAACAAGTCAAAAAATGACGTTGCTCCAGTGCTTGTTACATTCTTCTGCTGGAATTCAACACCAAATGTAACAAGTTGAGCTTTCAGATTATCTGAATTGAAATCATCTTTGTAGAAGTCGCACACAAATTTGAGTTCATCCTCAAAATCTGACTGATTGCTGGCTTTGATTAAAAGCTGTTCTAAATTACAATAAATTTTATAACCTGACTGATCAAAGCGGTTAGCAATACAATTGGTAGTGTTGTCGATAGTTTCGTAATATATTTGGCGAAAATGATCCTTTGGTGTTTGATGAAAAAATGATTACTTCCACCTTCGTCTAGTCTTGCAGGAATTTTTCGCCGGCGTGGTAACTGTGGTTCACCAATCCCTGCACATTCTGCAAACTTCAACACTTTTGACCAGAATAGGTCATAAGCCTCTGCACTTCGTGTACGTTGAAGTGTTGTAATGACTAGCCTTGCAAGTTGTTGTCCTTCAGCAGCAGATGTTGTTTTCTTTTGAATAGCTGCACTTAAATTGTCAGAATGACGTAAAACCATTTCTCCTAGAAATGTGGCAAACAAAAATTCATAAGTTTGCATCTGAGCATGTACACCATTAATTCTCGCTTTAATTTCTGTATCTTTAGCAACATCTAAAGCTTCTTCCCATGTTTTCAAAAGAACTTCGTAGTTACTAATGATGCTGGCTAAAGCATCAGCTCGCACAGTCCACCGCGTAGGACAGAGCAATCTCATTCCTGCTGAGTGATAATCATTAAGCAAATCATGTTGTTTCTTTAACTCTCTGAATATCTCTTCCCGGCGTGGAGAAAACTTGATTAGTTTAGTGAGTTCATGAGTTGTATCCAAGGCATTTAAAATAACTTTTGAATGCTTAATGGCATCATTAACTGCAAGATTAATAGAGTGGCCATAGCAATGGGTGTAAACTGCTCTAGGCTCTTCATCCATTATCAACTTAGCCACTCCAGATCTAGCACCACTCATTGTGCTAGCCCCATCATAACATTGTCCTCGGACTCGGGAGTAAGGAATGTTTAATCTACAAAGACAATCATCCATAACTTCCTTTAGTATCCTTGAGTGAATAGATGGGACAGTATAAAGCCCAAGAAAATCTTCGTTAACATCCAATTTATCACTTACTGATCGAAAAACTAAAGTTACTTGCTCACGATTAGAAGCATCAGTGGTTTCGTCCATCATTATTGTTATGAATGGAGGTGACTGCAGGGAGTTACCAATATTCCTTAACACACGTATAGCCATAACTTTCAAAATCTCATTTTGAATGTCATGTGATGTATATTTATTTGTTTTCTTTTTTAGCCAATCATTAACTCTTGGATCTTCTTCTGATTTTAATTTCAACATTTGGTAAAAATTGCTATCTAATTCTTCACTACCATCTCCTCTAAGCGGTAAACCCTGTCGAGCCAAAAATCGAATACTAGATATTATCTTAATCAACATTTTTCGGTTCCATTCTTTTTCTTTTGCATACAGCTGGGTTAACAATTCTCCCACATTTGGAGTTGATGAAGGAAGAGTAATAACCATTTCAATAGCTTGACGATGACTTAAACTTTGCTCGTGTCTCCTTAAAACAATAGTTGCATCCTTCCAATTACAAAATCCGGTTGAGACCTAAAAAAATGCAAGTAAAATTACTTTTAATGGTTAGCTAGGTATGTGCAAAATGTCTTACAAACACAGGATCTGCTCGAGATTCCCTCATTTTTTTTTGTTTGAATGCAGTGACACAAATGTGGCAATAAGCAACATCCTTCAACTCATCATAGTGCAAGAAACTCCATTGCTTGAACCAAGAGGCTTGAAAAGACCTCATAACAACTTTCTTGCTCCCAAATGGTCGTTTAGGGAATGAAAAACCATCAGGGGGATGATGAGGAACTGAGGGGAGCTCAGGTAATGAAAATCTGCTGCTCAATGATGAAGCCATACAACCTGAGCTACGAACACCCGCGGCCAGTCAGAGATTTTATTTTAACGGATATTAGGTAAGGTGTCGTCACGCTATATTTGCTCCGTCCTCCCTACTTCATTTTGGTTGTCTTTGGGATGTGTGTGGCTACATTTGAAGCGTAAGAGTTAGATGTAGTTATGGTTTAATTGTTGTTGCATATTTAAGATTTAAAGTCTGTAATTTTCTTAATGTTGTAACTAGCTAGCAAGATTATAGCTGGCCAATGATGCAACGGCCAAAACCGTTGCAACCGTTGTGCTTCCGCCGGCCCTGATTACTGGTGCAACTGCCTCCAATTTGTATCTATTCTTACTAAAGGGGACATCATCCCACACAGCTGTGCCACAAAACTTGCTCCTTCAACAATGCAAGTTCATTTACAGTGAAGAAAGACAAATTGCAGCAACATCACAGGACACAGGCTGTCTCATTGTTAGTCTCACAGAAGAGAGGCTACTCCATTATCAGACTACATTCCATACAGAAACACTTACAAACCACTTTTGAGGTTGCAAAAATATCCCATTATAACCCCAGCTCTTTCTTCACCAGAGCCCTCTCTCTATTAATTGAGCCAATCTTCAACTAAGCTTATTATAGAATGACAGTACAACTCAGTAAAGTTTGCACTCGAATTAATTTCTTAAACTATTTTTCTGTAACTTACTATTTGAGATACTCCAGCAGTAAAATGCTAAAAGAAAACACCTTAAACTTGCACAGAGAAATAGGCCTTTCATTTTGTTAAGTTGATGTACAGGCGAATTCTGCGGCGGTGCTGAACTAAAACAAGCTTTTAAGCGAAGAGAATGTTGAGGGTGACTGAGACGTTGGCGGCGGAGGGACTATAACCCGAGCTGGAACCACCTGAATCTGGGGGTGGGGCTACTAGTATTGGACTTGTCTCGCAGACTTTGGCAGCGAGTGGCACAGTCCGCCAAATACAAAATAAAGTGCGGGTAACAAAATGTTTGTTTTTGGTGGTATGGAAATAACCCTAAAAGGCTTATGAACCTACCATTGTCATTAATACTATCTCTTCTCATTCTGTAAAGGGGCGTGGCAGTACTTTTAAAGCGTCCAAAATCACTGCCACAAACCTGACATTGTACACTGCTAACAAGATACTGTCAGACAAGAGAGGTAATGGATCATTGTACATTACCAACTGGATACTATCAGACAAGAGAGGGGGAGAACATTTTGCTGGAGTAGTTAGTGCAGTAGACAGATATTCAAACAAGCCATACTTGCTAAACTTAGCTTTGAAAGGGTAGCTGACAGTATTGGAATTTCTATTTCAGAGGAGGCTCCACACACTTGTGGTTGGGGGGGCAAAATATTAGAGATTGGCACACTCCTATGAAATCTGATTTTTTTAACTATAATACATCATACAAAAAGACTGATTAAAATGTTCCAAAGTGTCTTTTCTTTTCTTCATGTAGTGATACAAAGTCACAAGTTTTTGAATTGGGGAGGGGGGGCAATACCCCCCCCCCCCACATTATATTGGGGGGGGGGGGAATTGCCCCCCCCCCCCCCTGCCCCCCCAGTGGAGCCTCCCCTGTATTTGTGGTTGAGGAGGGCCATTCACAGTAATTAGCTAACAGTAATTGACCACCGCAATAGTATGGCCATGTTCCCTGACCCTTTATACAAGTAGTGGTTCAATAAAGTACCAATAAGTGCCATACAATAATACAGGGCAGCGGTTGGTAAAGGGTCTGGCTACACCAGACTATGAGTGACAATGGTAACTAATATCAAACTACTTGACAATCACATACTATGTTTTTGTTATTATATAACACTGTGTTAAGCATTTTTAATGAAAATATATTTAAAAGTAACAGTAGAAATAAATTAGCATTGTGTAAATTTGAAATATGGGATATGTTGTACAAAAAATTTTAAAGTGCAATACAATGAGTGTTTTGAAATGTATGTCCATGTGGCTTTGTCAGATTTCATTCCACAATTCTATTACACAAACAATACAATATTAATTCAAATACTACAATAATAACAATATACTTACTGGAGCTGTTGCTGTATTTTATCTGCCACATAATTACATTCTCCTGTTTGGAACAGTACAGTAACAAACTCCTTGAGAGCTGAGGGTCTCGATGAAATAACTCTACGAACGTTATCCAAAAGAGTTCTTGCTCTGTCTTCGTCAATCAGGTCTTTGCGCTCACGAAGTTGGTCATAGGTATATCGTGATATGAGTTCATTGCTGTAGCAGTAATCAGCTACTGTCATAACACAAGGCGTCACTGAGTGGACCAAGTCAGGATATACTTTCTGAAATAACGTCAAGTAATTTTTACCTAGAAAAAAAAAAGCAAAGTAATAATAACCAGCTGCACTGCACAATAAATGATAATTAAATACTCAATTTACTTGTGGCAACCTCCAGCCCAGGGTATTGCTTCTCGTACTTCTGAAAAAAGAAATAGAAGTAACTATGGCATGAAACTACAGTAGTATTTCTACATACCTGTCCATACCAAATGAGGTGTCTATTGTTAAGTACCACTGCTTGTGGATTGTCTGGATTGAAGAGACATGTCATAACCTCAGGAGTAATATCTGCTCCATCAACTACCCCAAAATGATTTTCTCCTTCATGTGAACGACAGTCAAAGGCAAACTGGTAGTCCATGGAGCTGTTGTAGTTCATTCTGGAACTAGCCTTCTTTAGAGTGTCCTCTATTTCTTGTTTTAAAGCAGTACATTCGTGGTGAATGGAGTCTTGGAATGTAGGATCACACGAAACTACGACTTCAAAATATTTACATCGAAATATAAATGTTACACAAATTAAATTGGATCCGTACAAAAAGGGCACCATGTTTTTCTTGACACCTTCTCTGATGAAAGTGAACGACTTGTTAGATATGAGACAAGCCATGGAAGCAGGAAAGAGTCCCATAGGAGTAAACCCACTACTGAAGTATATCAAGAGAGGCTCCACGAAACATGAGAGACAGGATTCTTTGTGGAATTGGTCCAGTTCCTTTGCAGTAGTGTTTTCTAACACACAAGGTATGATGTATTCTTTCTCTTCTTCTAACACTGAGTTAGTATCAGAAGATTCGACTGACACAATCTCAGCTATCAAGTGAAGATATGCAAGCAAAGCTACCAGTTGCTCTGGTGGAATCAGATCTCCAGAAATGTCAGCCATAGCTTTCATCAAAACTTTCATGGTGAATCGACCGGTCTTCCTGAATCTCTCGGATTTGGCCTGACCTACTCTATCAAAGCACATGGCTTTAAGAATGACACCAGTGATACTGTCATACACTACCTGGATGTCTATGATGACCAGGTCCTCCAAACCAGGCACACTGGGGAAGTACATCAGAACACCGGCATGGTGGTGAAGAAACAACAGAGCTGCTCTGGTCTCGTAGGGTGTCATATTGAAGGCATGGGACAAGGCCAAGCAGGTCTCCAGGCTGGCTGTCCTCACTTCTCTCATGCGAAGACACAAGCTGAACAGAAGCCACACAGCTGGAATTTTCAGCTTTTTAAAGTGATTCTCCATGGCATTCTCCAGTAGCTGATGCAAGTGATCAATCTCTTCTACTCCGCCTCCCATGTTGTCCAAAGAAACAACAAGCGTGTCTTTTGAGCAGAACTGAACTATGCCTTTTTTGTAGGAGTCAGTGTCTCGAATCACTTTTTGAAGCTGTGAGTCGACTGTAGCGATGACTTCCTCAGAAACCTTGTCTTTGTGAGTGCCCACTATATACACTACTGACTTGGAGGACTCCAGTATCTCACCAATGGCTGAGTTGTCTGTTCCAGGAAGAGGTTGAAGGTGGGTGGAGGAACTGAAACAAGATATACTGGCCAGAGTACGCAAAAGCATCTCTTGCAGAGTAAACTCTGATTTCTCTGGTGCAGTTGTCTCTCCTGAAGCTCTCTGATAAAAGACTCGATACTCCTCATCTAGTTGGAACTTGTAGCTAAAGAACAGCAAGTAGAGGCCAGGTCCTATGGTGAGTGCTGGTAGCATGTCCATCAGCTCAGGCTGACCTCCAGTGTCCTCCATTCTCAAAAAAGCTTTAAAAGAGTGCTTCACTTTTTCTGCAAAGTGTGGTTGTTTGGACACTGTCTCGAAAATGGCAGCTATTTCAGAATAATCTGGTGATGATACTGCCTGATCAGCTGGTTGGTCATGTGCTGTTGAGAGTGGAGTGATTTCCTGATGCCTGGGTTGCCTATTTCTTGTAAAAGATTTCAATCTTGCCATCATCTTCTGTAATAATGAAGGTTGGGGTGGCTCTTCCACAGAGTGAGATTGCCCTGTACTGCTAGCCTGACTGACCTCTGCCCTGGTGTCACTACCTCCATGGGAATCAGCAGTAGCCTCAGAAGTGGATTCAGTCACCAAACTATCTTTGAGAGCGTGAAAGAGTAGAGAGGCTTCCTCAATGAGATTCTTTACAATGGTCCAGTTTGTGGTTCTTTCTGCTGTAGTTGGATCAGACTTGCCTTGGACTAACATATTGGAGCAACACTGTATTGCGCCTGTGCTGCCATGAATCTGCTCCTCTTCTTTAGCTGACAGAAGATCTATGATCTCTTTCTTTATTCTCCTGAGAGTTGTACTCTTGCCTTGTCTTGGAGGACCAAGGGACATAAACTTTAAAGACAGAAGCTCCAGCACTTCCTTGGAAACAATGAAGTGTTTATATGAATCTTCATACTTGAAAGCTATTGAACATAAAATATATTAAGCATTACAGCTAAAGTGTTGCAAATAAAGCAATAATTACAGTTATTGCAGCCTCATTGGTTATACTGTACAAGTAACCCACACACTACACTAGTACCATTCAATACAGAGTGTGGGCAGCTGGTTTTATAGCCTGGAGCTAAGCCAGTAGAAGCAGCTGCCAGTAGAAGCAGCTGCCAGTAGAAGCAGCTGCACTCTAGCACTTGTAATTTTAGCAAAGACAATCAATTACTTTACTTATTATAATATCATAATTAATATAATAAATATTTAGTTTTAACATTATTAACACAATAATAAATAATAATATTCTAGTTATTATTATAGTACAAGTTTTTAATACCTAACTTTAGTTTCCCATATAATCTATGAATGGGACATTTTAAAGAGAAGCCAATTTCACTGAAGGCAAGATGGCTTTCTACAGATGTTGCTATTTACTTACACTAACCTGACAGAGTTCCTTTGTATACTCCATCTCTAATAGCAACCAGCAACTGTCCAGTAGACAAGACTGCAGTAGCTATACATTCACCATTATCCTTCAGTGCTGGTCTATCTCCCTCACTAGTAGTCTCAATCCACTCCTCTGTCTTGTTGGAGTAACTTCTAATGATAGAATATTTATCGATGCCGATTAGATTCGATACATAGGAGACGATAGCGTACATGGCAGTAAGTGTGGTTACTGTCCTCCATATTGTTTGTCTTCTTGTCCTGCCATTACCAGCAGATGCTATGATAGACTCTAGACTGCATATAAATAGTATCTTCCTCTTGCCATGTCCTCCTGTGAAGTAGAAGTTGCCTTCATGGAATGTTGATTGCATGTACCAGCATGAAGAAGGAAGTGAGTCTGCTGTCATCCAATGGTCGTTGAGTAGAACTTCCACTACATCCAAGTCCTTGTATTGTGAGCCACGCCCACCAGCCACGACCAGGACCTCTGGTGATCCTCCACTAACTGATGATGTCCAGTAGCGACGAGTAGGCATGGCACGTAGCGATGGCTTCCAGTCTAGACCAGTAGTACTAGTCAACAGAGAGTTAGTGGGTTCCCAAGTGGAGGGATGACATCCACCAACCAATACAAACTTAGACTGGTAGGTAGTTAGGGACGAGGTTCTATATGGTGCACGAGTAGTAGTCCATGAGTGAAGGTCAGTAGAGATGTAAAGTGTGAGATAATCATAATGCATAACTATGACTCTATTCTTTAGTACTGCACATTGTACAGGCAAGACATTCTTACTCCATGTATGGCAGTGCTCCCAGTGAAGTGAGACTGGAGGATGGAGATGTCTCTATATACAAATAAATATATAATTAAAGTGATATACAAACAAACAAACAAACAACACTAAGTGCTATTTAAATGAGAATTTAATATGCAAACACACAAATAAACTTATATAAGACTACAAATATATGTTAAAACAAACACACAAACAAATTTATTCCTATATCAGCAGTGAATACGCTTTCTAAACATTATGCACAACTATAAATAAATAAATAAAAATACATATAAAAAGCTAATAAACAACAATACTGTAATTAAAACCATGTAAACAAACACACAAACATACAATTTTACTCACTATAATTTACAGAAATGTAAACACATGATAACAGCAACTCTACGACATGCTAACACACAAACATATTTCTCACACAATGATTAAATACAATACAATAATATTTTAATAAAATGCTGAGAAAATTGACAAATAAACAAACACACAAACACACAACTAATATAATGCATAATATGTGCACACAAACACACAATAATGACATGATATTCCAAACACACAAACACATAATAAGAGAATGAGCTGTTTCTTCCTGCGCTAAAATAATGTACAGTAGGCACCAGAAAAAATAGGTTCTCAATTCTGTTCTGTACAACGATTTTTTTTGCACAGAAAGGAACTATAGTAGAAAAAACAAAAACAAAACAAAACGATATGGTAGTTGATAAAATAGTTTTTCGGTTCGACTATGTTAAAGTTTAGTCACTGTTTACCAAATGCATCATTTCTAGGAATGTAAAAAATGATGCTATTTTAAATGTTGGGGCCATCATTGGCTTAGATATTCTCACTACTAGAGACCCAACTGTAGCTGGTAGAAAGACTAAGAAGTAGGGACCTGTCAGAGCAATAAGTTCAGCGAAAATCCAGTCAGTCTGCTTAATCGAAGCAAGTCAGTTTTTTTCATTGTGCAAGCTGTTTAGCATGACCCTTATAGCATTTAGAGGGTAGTACAAGGCCTTAGCTTGCTGATATAGCTGTGGAAGAATTTCTAGCTTTTAGCAGTAACTCAACAGAAACAAAAACGTGACTGTTAAAATCTTTCATGTAATGGTACCAACTGTTAGTCAAAACGCAATGAAAAAATTGTAAAAAAAAGCCTTTTTCTTTTCGAAAGACACCTGCTATTGTTTATAAAAATGCTAACACATGAACATTTACATTAAAAATGACAAAAAACATAATCTTCCTATAAAAGTGCACAAACATACAAATATATCCCAAATACAAAATTCAATACACATTGTAAGAAACTGTAAATAAAACAATAACAAGCACAACAACAATAACAACAACAAAATAATCAGAAAAATAACATTACAACAACTAGTGTTGTGTTATAAACACACAACTTACTGTATTTCTGGAACAAACTAGACTTCAATTGGAACAAACTAGACTTCAAATAGAACAAACTAGACTTCAAATGACTAGAGTAAAATAGTTACAAACTATAGCAAAAAATAGAGGGATAGTCTTGTCTAACTATCCTCAAAAACACACTAGCAACTAAAAAAAGGGAGGGAAAGTCATGTCTGAGCATGCTCATAAAAGAACCTGGTGTTTTTTTCAAGAGCATGCTCAGGAACATGACTTTTACCCTCTCTTTTTTCCAGTTGCCAGTGCATTTGTTGTGAGCATGCTCAGACATTAGTTTCCCTCTCTTTTCCAGTTGTTAGTATTTTTATGAGCATGCTCAGACATAAATTTCCCTCTATTTTTCCAGTTGCTGATGCCTTTTATCGAATGCTCAGACTTTAATTTCTCTCTTTCTTTTATTTGAGTTGTTGGAAAAATTATGCTTGAAATTATGCTAAGCACTTGGCATGTGTGTAGCAGTGTTTCCCCTTCTTTCAACCCTTTTGTAAAAGTTATCTATACAAACAGTGGGCTAGTGAAAAAGACTGGATCTAATAAACAAACACTTGATCTAGTAATCAGCTAGGAGTTAGCTATGTGCTCACCTCATCCTCAGTAGGAACTTGCGGCTGGCTTTCAGCCATAACTGGCTTACAGACTGGATCCTACTGTTTCCATTGGGCGTTCCCACATTCTCTGTTTATCTCTGACCCACCCACCACACACCCAAAGTGCAGACTATAAAGTAGATTCATAAGATATTGCGTCACTGGAAGAATCACGCGAATAGAATTAATATAACGACCTTGTGCAGAAAAAGCTGACCTCACCTTTGACCTCAATAGCTACACTTGAAGCGCACTTGACCAGGGATCAGCCGCGCGAGACTAACCAGCTCTCACTGTTGTAGTAATGGCGTGGTAAGTGTTCTCCAGTGTGTGTTGGTAGAAGAGAAGTATTAGTTCCAATGGGTCTATATGGCTAGATGATAGTGCATGCATCACCATACTGGAGTGCTATTTCTGACACTAGGCTAGCTCGTTGCACTAACCTGACAAAAGTGTGTATGTTTGTGTGTTAAATATACATGTACAGTGGAACATCAATTATCTGGACATCAATTATTCCAATCATTCATTAACTGGAACAGAATAAAGACTGCACGCACATTCAAAATTGCAACGGCTGAAAAAGGGAGGAGCTAAAGCTACTGTACTAAGCTAGGTAAGAACTTACTCAGGACGAAGATTTAAGACCTTTCATTGTGCTACTTTTTTTGGGTTAATTGTTGAGAAAACGCGAAGCTTTCAACTTTGAATAGGTACCAGCTTTTATGGGCGACGCCCCCTAGCGTCACATCATAATCATGTGAGAAAATAATTTCTTGTAGCCAGTGGTGTAGTTTGCTTTATGCTCAGGGAAGTTAACGGAATTGAAAGAAGTGAAGATGTATATCTGTGAGTAATTCTGGCTAGTTTAGCTTCTTCTCTTATGAAGACAGCATTTCCATGTACCATTTTCATTGGTCCAGCTAGTTTGATGCCTCATTAAAATAGCTAACGGATTGCTTGTTCTTTTGGAAGGAGATTATAATATGGTAATAACTACAGTGCGTCCAGCTTAAAGAGTGAACTTTCTGAAATTTATGATGCTATCACAAAAACCACTGTAATAATATGAAGTATGCATGATCAATATCTAAATTTTTGAAAAGTTACACATTATTGGCATACAAAGCTGCACTCAAATTATTTTTGTGGTTTTGTGGTTAGTTTTGTGGTAACAGGTGATACAACTGAGAGCTTTTGGGCAGTGAATTTGGTAGTTTTTAAGAAAAAAAAAGAAATTATTGGTCCTTATCTTTCTAACTTGGTTCACTGATAGTTAAGCTCCTAAGCTTTCATTTGAACCAAATTTTGTAAGTTGGTGAAATTTTTTACGTCCAATATTTAACGTTTTATGAAAAAAAGTGTTTAAGAAAAAACTTTTGAATTTATTGGGCTATATCTCTATAAATTTGTTCTATGGTATAAAATTATGATACAATTTATGTGTATTAATTTGATAGCTTCATTTTTAATAATCACTGAATTATGGCCAATTTTTCATTAAACTTACATTTTTTTATGGTAAGGGTCTCCAAATGATGACGTTTGAGGTAAAAATACGCGGGCTGATCTACATAAGCGTGACGTCTAAAATGTGCGCATGCGTATTGCTGCGATGAGTCCAGCTGGTGGCGCCATTTTACCGCACTTTATTCTATGCTTAGTATTGCTTCAGTGACATTGGCTTCCTCCAATATATGCCCAGTTATAACTAATCACTCGTAGTTTATAGTTTGTACGAGCCTCTAGTTGTGCGCTAAAACTGGTTGAAGGTTACGACAGGACCACGGCTGAACGCCTCCTCAAGTAAGTCTGATTGTTGTGTGCTTAAGCGTGTATTTAAACTCTATTCTTACTTTCTTGGTGTGACGAATTTCTGAAGTACTCAACAGTAATGTGAAGAATCCAGCACATCACCTACACTTTAGCTATGGCCACACACATTCCAGTATTACCTTGTCCTTCACACTGAATTATCATTTTATTAGTGATTTTACTATATTTTCTATCAACTTGTTAAATTCAACTTTTTTTTAAATTATACAAAAAAAAAATTGACAATTAATATAATTTTATAATGACATTATACAATATATATTATTACATAATTTTATGATGACATGAAATTGTGGTAGATACAAGCAGCAGTTGAATTTGGAGGAGTAACAATAAGGTACATGCATATCAAAAGGCTGTATTTTGTTTCTATATGATAAATTCAAAAAGTTCACTCTTAAGCTGGACGCACTGTAGGTGGTGTTTAATAGCACAGTGTTCCACCTGGTTCCACCTTCGGTGCTTCATTGATTCAGTTTTAGTTTGTGTTGTTTGCTTTGTATATTGTGACGTGTGTGCGTGTGAGTAGAAAAAAGAGTGTGTTTGTGTGTGCGTGTGAGTAGAAAAAAGAGTGTGTTTGTGTGTGAGTAGAAAAAGAGTGTGTTTGTGTGTGCGTGTAGAAAAAGAGTGTGTTTGTGTGTGCGTGTGAATAGAAAAAGTGTGTGTTTGTGTGTGCATGTGAGTAGAAAAAGAGTGTGTTTGTGTGAGCAGAAAAAGAGTGTGGCTGTGTGTGCGTGTGAAAAGAAAAAGAGTGTGTGCGTGTGAGTAGAAAAAGAGTGTGTTTGTGTGTGCGTGTGAAAAGAAAAAAGAGTGTGTTTGTGTGTGAGTAGAAAAAGAGTGTTTGTGTGTGCGTGTAGAAAAAGAGTGTGTTTGTGTGTGCGTGTGAATAGAAAAAGTGTGTGTTTGTGTGTGCATGTGAGTAGAAAAAGAGTGTGTCTGTGTGTGCGTGTGAGTAGAAAAAGAGTGTGTTTATGTGTGCGTGTGAAAAGAAAAAAGAGTGTGTTTGTGTGTGCATGTGAGTAAAAAAAGAGTGTGTTTGTGTGTGAGTAGAAAAAGAGTGTGTTTGCATGTGATTGTATTTGTGAGTAGAAAAAGAGTGTGTTTGTGTGTGCGTGTATTAGTGAGTAGAAAAAGAGTGTGTTTGTGTGTGCGTGTGCAGAAAAAAGAGTGTGTTTGTATGTGTGTGAATAGAAAAAAGAGTGTTTGTGTGTGCGTGTGAGTAGAAAGAGAGTATGTTAGTGTGCGCGTGTGAGTAGAAAAAAGAGTGTGTTTGTGTGTGTGTGTGAGTAGAAAAGAGTGTGATAGATGAGTGTGGCACGTATTCCAGATGAGTGGCTAGTTATTATGAACTAGCAAGTACCCCGCCATGTAGTAGCTTTTGACGTATTTGCAAAATGCAGTAGCAATAGTTATTTATATTCATGTTATCATTCTCTGCAGGTATTAATTTCATTTTTATTCATTGTTTATACATGTTGTTGTTGCCACCTTCTCTTCCCCCAGGCTAGTCGGTGGTGTCAGAACACGATGGTTTTACTGGACAAGAAATACCAGCAGTGTGCCGACATCCGTACGTCTGGGGAGGTGTTGGCTCTTGTGGCGGACTACATGGCCACACACGAGGACCAGCAGGAAGCCAGGGTGGAGCAGGTGAGAAGGGAGGAGCTGAGCTCTCTGTGGGGTGGTGTATGAAGGTTCTATGTACGTACCTACTTGAAATTTGTACTGAAAGGATTAATATCAGAGACTTTCTTTGCATGCACACAGTTTAGTATGTTTGAATTAATTTACGCCAAGATGGTGAAATTATTGTAAAATAATTTTTTGTATCAATAACTAAACACGTAGTATTAAAATATAGTTTTTTTAGAATGCTGTAATGTTCTTATCTCTCTAGAGGGGTTTGTGTGTGTGTGAGTATGAAAAGAAGTGTAGGGAAGTGTAAAGTTTGTATGTGTGTGATGATATTTCAGTGTGGTGTAGGTATGAGGTATACACTGTAGTTGAGTGTGAGTTGATAGAGAGAGTGTGTGGATGGGTGTAAAAGATGATTTTTCAGAGTGTGCATATGTGTGTATGTATGTTATATTACACCGAGTTGTTTAGTAACGCCGTCAGTTGCCCTCTATTGGATAAGGGAAAAGTTTCAAGAGATGTACCATCAAATTATAGAAATTTTTAAATTCTAAATTTCACTGTGGTTAAATTATTCAGCGAGCGAGCGAAGTTAGTGAAGCTGACTCTCAGTCGTGTTCAATTGAGATTTCAGTATATATATATAGGTATGTATGCGTACATAAAAAATTTTCGCCCGTGCTTCTAATTACGTAAGTTAGGTAAAGCGTTCACAGTTCCAGTATTTTTCAATTAACGAGCGCAGAGAATCCTGCTGCACTGCCTTACGCATTGCCCAAAAAATATTATTTGTGACCACACCTAGCATGAAAATTGGTAGACTAGCTGCTAAACCAGAGAAGAGTGCTACAATGCATGGGTCCACTTCCTTAGTCTGGGATCAGAGACTTTAGATTCTCTGATGCTAACTGAGAATGGAAAGGGTTACACTGTGCACTACAGTTAGATGTAATTTCTGTCCTATTTTTCTGTAAAAAGAGTCTGCTCGCTCGCCATGCATTTGCGCTATTCGAGCGCACCAATAGTTCAGCGAGCGAGCGAAGCTGACTATCAGTCGTGTTCAATTTGAGATTTCAGATATATATATATGTATGTATGTATACGTACGTCAAAATATTTCGCCCGCGCTTCTAATTCGTAAGTTAGGTAAAGCGTTCACAGTTCCAGTATTTTTCAATTAACGAGTGCGGAGAATCCTGCTGCACTGCCTTACGCAACTCTGTTTCAACCAAAACGTTTATAGCTACTCTCTTCTTGAAACAATTGTGAAGTCTTTGTCAAGCTGCACTTCTTTGCCACTGCTTTCTAAATTTATTCAGGTAATTCTGTTATTGTTATACCAATTTGATTTTTTATACCAAACAATTCATTTTTAATGCCAACATGTTTCAGCAGACTGCTTCTGCCATCATCAGGGCTGATTTATAAAAATCAAAAAAAAAAAATGCTATAATTAGCCTAAGGGTGATGCTTGACAAAATGCAATATATTGCCTAAGGTTGATTCTTGTTTATTTATGTGAGTGGCCTCTAGCTGCTCTCAATACTAAATTATTATTAACTCTTCATGCCTAATCAGGTAGATGTAATTTCTGTCCTATTTTACTATAAAAAGAGTCTGCTCGCTCGCCATGCATTTGCGCTATTCGAGCGCACCACTAGTTTATTTTATTTATGTGTGCTTGTGAGATGGTTGGCATGTGTGTATATGTGTGTGTGTATGTGTGTCTTTTTATTTTGTGTTTGTATGTGTGTGTGTGCAGAGATTACCTATCCTACCACAATGCCACCTAATATGACTACCAGCAAAGGGGCGGGGCCAACAGAGAGGAGGGCATAGCCACTAGGTGCAGACTGCAATAATGAGTAGGAGGAGCTACTCTGTAAACTCTTGCAACAAAACAAGTAAGACCAACAGAAAGAAAAGAATAGAGAGACATGTGCAATGTGTATCGTATGTGTGTGTATGTGTGTTTGCGAGCGAGACACTCTCAGGGGTAACACAATTGAAAGTCAGAGATGTTTGTTTATATATATGTGTGGACGTACGTATGTCATTTTGTATTTTGACCCTCGCGTATTTTTGTGTTAGCTCTGCTTTCGACCCCGTCCCAAATTTCACTAAACAGATTCTTCTAATTTATCGATCATTACCCATATCACCCTAGAAATTACCGCTTTGAATTCTTTTACGGGTGCAGTTACAACACAAAAAACTTACTGGACTTCCATTTCTATTCAAGGTAGTGGCTGTGGTAAGTTAATACACTGTTTGTCGTCTAAGCCCTACGCAACAGTATTTACTTGAAAATTCATTGACCACTAGACTGCACACGAAGGTAAGTCTTGCGTAGGTATGTTCAGTTGTGTGAAAATATTGTGTGTTACAAGTAATATCACAAAGTGAACGTTTAAATAGTGTGACTTGTTGTTTTTTTTGTTGCGTTATTTTTTTTTTTCAATTCAAAGAGTTGCGGGGAGTGGTTACAACGACAATGAATTCCCTTTACCGTATATTATACGTAACTTAAAAATTCGACTTTTTTTAGTATCTTGAGTGTTAGAAGTTAGAATCAAAGATTTAAGCTCGCTCGCCGTTTGTGCTCGAGCACATCACTAGTTTTACATTGTGCATTCTGTACTGTTATTGTGGCCATGTTTTGATCCTTCTTGTGTAATTGTGTTCAGAACCATCCCAAGCTGCGCGTGGTGGACCCCCGGGACTATGAGGGGCAACTCATTACCAGACACAAGGACTTGGAGCACGAGAAGTACCTGAATCTGTTTCCACAGCAGGACGTCACGGTGGGTGTGGTCATGTGATTCTATACCTCCCTCCGTCCCTCCCTCCCTCCCTTTCTAATGATCAGTTTTAGAGATAATGTCCTCTGTGAGATATTCTTCATGTTCTGATAAACATAGTGTTTAATTGTCACTTGAGCACATTCCTAGAAACTTCTTACTAATCATGGTCTCTATACATCAAAACAGTGATTTTCACCACGTGTCCTGAGGTATAAATATAGTTCATTTTATTTCTTCTTCTTCTCCCTTCTCTGCTTTCTTCTCCATCCTCCAGTGTCTCAAGTTCTACTGTGGTCGCTGGCACAAAGTGGACCACAGCTTCAACCAGTCCACAGCCAATTACACCCACCTGCTCCAGTGAGTTGCGACATGGAAGTGGTGGGTGTGGTTTATATATGAGTGGGTGTGGTCAGTTGGTGGGTTTGGCTAATAGGCACTGGTTTAACATATGTAGGTAGGTATTGAGTGTGTCATTAGGTGGACTTCTATATATTCATTATGATTGTGAAGTTCAATTAATTACAACTCTTATGTGTAGTGTGTGTGCATGTGTTTGGTGTGTGCTTGTGTGTGTGTGGATATGTGTGTGATGTGTATGGTTATGTGTGTATGTGTGCGTGCACATGTGTATGTGTGGTGGATTTAAATAGTGGGAGTGTTCAAGTCAATGGTATTAAGAACACTGGAGATAGTGGTTTATAGTAGGTTTTCAATTGTGTTCAGTAGTCTGAACATTTCAGCTATCCCAACCTCTTGGTCCCACCATGTTTGGATGACTGAAGTCCTACTGTATTGTATATAGTGAACAGACCTCACCACAGTTCATTGAGGAGATACGTACTACTACTATTACTATGATTTGCAAGTTCTGTCTCTTTTTTTTGTCAACCTTCCCCTCCAACTATAAACAGCAATGTCAACAAACCAATAGTATAACAAACTCTTTTATGTGTCTGTAGTCGAGATGACGTGAGGTCCATTGGAGAGGAGACATTTGAAGTGGACTGAGTAAATGAAGAGAGAGATGCTTCACTGGCTGTGAGTGGGTGGAGCATGTGGGAAGGCATAGTGGGCGTGGCAGTAGAGATGGAATGATGTATGTAGCTGGCAGTGAATAGAAGGAATTGTTATTTAGATGGAGGACGGGCCAGCTGAACGAGGAAAGGGGTTGCAAGATAGACAATGAGGAATGGGTGTGTATGTGTGTGTGATAAAGTGCTAGGTCTTGGCTAGTTGCAGCCTCCAGCAATGTGCTGGTGTGCTCTGTTGTGTTAATGTTGGAGTATTGCCAATGGCACGTCGTCCTCCAGCACCATGCCGGGTGGAGCAGGCAGGCTGATGTATCTCACAGAACTGCCTCAGAAATGCTAGACCTAGATAAGGAGACTGCTACAATCCAACAATACATCTTGTAATTGTGGTGAGCTTTAATTGATTTCTCTGGCCTAGGATAAAGGGAGCTGGTTGAGGATATGCTATGAGAGTGTATACTATAGTGGTCTTTATTCCAATTACAGTATGACCTTATTTGGTCATCACTAATGGGTTTGTGGTAATAACACCACCCACTCACCATGAAGCAGCTGCCTTAGATAAAACCAAAGGCTGGTTAGGTCCACTATAAAGACAAAACATTCACATGTGTTTGTGTGTGTGTGTGTCACCTTCATTTACTGAAACCTTACATACTTGCCCCTTTTGGCACACACACACACACACACACACACACATGTGGTAGCTAATGATTAAAGTATTTGGTAAGTGGTGGCCATGTCATGGAGTATTAGTAGACAGCCATGAGTTACATCCAGTAATAATTGAACATACATGTATGTGTGGGTATGTATGTTTGTGAAGAAGGATATTTTAGTGTGTGTGTGTGTGTGTGTGTGGGCCTTGCTGTTATCATATGTTGCAATGACTCAGTCTTAATCACTTATTAGTAATGATGGTTTGTACACATTGTTGTGGTTGTTGTGTGTTTGTTTTTTAATCACAGTCCGTGCACACTATCCAGTTTCTCATCTGTTGAAGCTGATAGACAGAGGAATTAAAGTTAGAAGATACTTGTGGGCAAAGAACTTTCTGTAAGTAAGTAACATGAAGTTTATCAGTCTTGCAACTTTCATTCCTTGTTTCTCTCTTCATATCCCCCCCCCCCCCCTCTCTCTCTCTCCTCTCCTCCCTCACCCCCATCTTTCACATCCACAATTTCAAAGAAATGATTTTGCATTTCCAGCTTTGTTCCTGGAGAAACCCAATCTTGTCATCAGGAGTTCCACTACAAAGCATGCTCATTCAACCATGGTAGCTGAAGAGCATCAAAAGCTCCAGCCATTCTTCTCTTGACTTTGTGGCATTTCAGCCCAGTTCCCCAGATCAGCTGCTTCAGTTATGACAGTGAGCCTGCATAGTGGAGCTTATCTGGGCCTCCAGTTCCCTTACTTGATCCCTAGTTGAGTCTGGGCTTTCTAGTTGACTCTGTCAATCCTAACTGCTATTTTGACAAGCCATGTGCATAATTCCTATCATTGACAGAGCCTAAGAGAATTTGTTGACTTACAGAGTTTTAGAGAATTTAGAAATAAACAGGTCGGGACCTACATGGTCATTAGTGCAAGGTAGTTGAGTAGTTCTAATGGAATCAGTCAGTTGTGTGCTCCAGGATGATGATGATGATAATAAGTAAATTAATAAATAAAGTAGTAGTAGTAGTAGTAGTAGTAGTAGTAGTAGTAGTAGTAGTAGTAGTAGTAGTAATAGTAGTAATAGTAATAGTAGTTGTAAATAATAATAATTCTACCTGCTTCTGTATATTACGTTATTACAGCTTCATGTTATTTTAACTATCTAGATTTGGGATCTAACTTTATCTGTTCTACATACAATAATTATGTATAATGCGATTGTATTCAGATGTGATTGTTGTGGGAGCGCTAGGAACTACTCAGTAGGCTACCACCAGAGTTAAGTCCAGATTAGCTCTTGCGGGTCTATGCTAAGGGCTAGGCTTTTGATTTCCTCTTCCCGGGGCTAAGTATACGACTCCCGGTAGCTAGATGTCAGACTTTAGCTCAAAGAGTAATTTCAAGTTTTAAGCACAAGGACAGAACTCAAGAACTAAAGAAAACAGTGATATATATATACAGGTAAGTGATGTGTGTGAATACATGAGAGTTGGGAAAATGTAACTTGATCGTTCATGTTCAGTGAATAGACAATGTACCGGTACATGTTCTACATGTCTCTATTCAACTAATGTGGTGGTTTCCACCGCAGTGATGATAATGATTAAATTTTCCCAGCAGTGAATAGTAAGCAGCCCTATTGGCCTGTGGTGGACTATTATTGATAATGTAGCTCCAGCATCAAGTAGTGGCCCCTGACACACAAAGGGAAGGTTCCTTATATATTGGTGGAGTTCCTGTGTTGCTAAGCTATGGCCCTTCTTTGGTGGGGCTATGGACCTGCCTAGTGCTGCTGCATTCCCATGGTGTGCCCCTGTATCCAAGCCAGCCTGGCAGCACAAGTCCTGTCATGCACTAATTGAATTGGGAGTCAAACTCTGCAAGTGATGATGGCTTTGAACTGTCTCTTGGTATTGAGGTGACCATTGGGCCTCCCTGCTGCCATGAGTGCTGAAGCTTTCCACAAAAAGTAATTGGGAATCACACTTTACAAGAAAGTTTGGGGAATGGAATCCTTTAATCCAGCTGGATGGTTTCTTGTGGACTAATTATTAGGTCTATGTTACCATTCCAGTTGTTGCTATGAAGTTGGCTGTATTAGAATGCTAGGTGTAGTTGAGCTGAGGGAAACTGAGGCCAGTGAAATAGTCTGAAGTGGGAGGGTCAGACACATTCACTGGTTGCCTGGCACAGGAGAAGTGTGGCGGTCATGCCACTTGTGTTTACATAGATTAATTAAACGTCCCATTTTAGTGCCCTGGTTACCCTTGTCTCAAACTAATTAAGATTCAGTATTTGTTGCTGATATAGTAAATTGCATATGTATGTCTACCAGACCTGCAGTATCACAAGTTGCCATTGATTTAAAACAAATAACTGGTGATGATTATGTGCCACACCCACCAATCAAATGCACACATAAAGAACCGCTACATGATGCGCGAGACTTTGATATATGTGTTTGTGGACATGCTTAGACATGGCCACTTCACAGCAGTGCTAATGGGTTTATATGCTGTTCCATTCCTTTCAGATGTGAGAAACCTACAATATTCATGCAAAAAGAGCCCACTCTGCACAGTAGGTCTGATTATTATTATTTTTTTGAAGCACTTGAAATGCATTTGCAACAATAGAGGTACTATATGTGCTAGTTCTAATTAATGCATGAGCACTATTTTGTTGGCAAATTGGACACTCGGACAAACTATTTGTGGTTATAATTCCAAATACACAAAGCTTATTCTATCTGACAGTATGAATAGGTACTACTTTTGGGGGCACTTTTGTGCTCCCTCAAAAACAACTGATTTGTTGGTTCAGGTTACATGGGAGTCACTAGACTGTAAAATTGGGCACAAATGAACTCACTATACTTGGTGTGCTTTGCCCACCCCAAGGCCAGGCTGGCCTTGGAAGTTGTAATAATTCAAAAAGGATAATCTGAGAAATAGCTTATTATTGGTTTTTAGCCTATCTCAAGGGACTGGGTGTATGTGTCAAACATCAGTGATATCTGTAAGCCAGTTCAGATAGCTGGGTCTCTTAGTGCCACTTGAGTGAGTCTGGTCTAATTCTTGTCATTCTATTCTAATTATCTCCTGAGAGACTAAGTGGCTGTGGGTCTGATCTTCCTACGCAAGATTGGTGTTGGTTAGTGTGAGCGGTCATGTGCTAGCCGGTTCCTTTTAGTCGTGGTGCTCACTAGGCCTGTCCTGTACTGCTCTAAGGAAAGATCTTCACGGTGGACTTGGTGAAAAGATGTTATCTGTGGTCTCCTAGTCACTTTGTGATATTCAGTGGTGCACTCAGCTTGAAAGTTTTGCATTTAGGGTTCTATAGCCACTGCATAAATCAGCCTTTTTAATTCCATTATGGCTCCAATGAGTTGTGGAGATTGGCATTAGGAGTGGGGCCGATGCAGACAAAGAGAATGCTTTATCTTCTCTTTCCCGATGCTAGTGGTATGTGATCTGGGATTTGGGACCACATTGTACACTTCCCATCTGTTCTTTGTACCCAACTATCTGATCAGGCACTTCCCCACTTGAGAATTGCTGTAACTCTTAAATCATGCCCATTAGAAGCCCATGTCAGTGAGTAAAGGTGGCATTAACTGAGTTAAGATCATGATCTAATTTCTGAGAGAAATAACTGTTTTTCCCCATTTTCCCATCTCTTGCTTCGGCAGTGAGACATGAAACTTCAATTCTCCTGAATGTTCAAGTCTGGTTGCTATGTGTCTCCATGCATGCATAACTTCCCCCCCCCCCCCCCCTTTTTTTTTTTTCTTGAACTTCTCTAATATAGACTATAGCATAGTATACATTGGTCATTGTATCACTAGTATCATTGCTTACCTTACCTTCCTGGCCCTGAACCCAGGACACAACCACTACACCACACAGCCACACACACATACACACACATACTCACAAGGAAAGTGATAAACAAAGAAGAACCCCCCCCCCCCCCGACATTTAAAAGTCAATGTGTGTGTTCTTCATACCTATGGATGGATCCAGAGTGATGGCTTGATGGTAAAAGCCAACTGCATTGTATGGACTTCCACCTAGACTCACCTTGTACCGAGCTGAAAAACAAACAACAGATATGAGGGGAACTATCCATGACCAGTTAGTGTGACCAGGTCAAAACACATAAGTAGCCATATCAATAGTACTGAATGCCTCCCACAGAATGAAACACAACTTGCATTAACAATCACTAAAAATAACTTAGAAATAACAAACAATAAAGAAAAATATATATCCATCCTATTTCTCAAAATAACATGTTCTAATGGTTCCAGCTGGAGTCTTCCCAGCAGGAACACAAATAAAGCTTCTTCCTTAGTGATGCATAGCAACTTGTTTTGTTACAGTACAATTACTGAACCAGACAACCTCAGGTGTAAACAAGCAGATTGGGCATCCTTGCGATCTTCCTTACCAAACCAACACTCTTCTTTAACTTAATATATAGACAGGCTATGCCTCGTAAACTGATTTAGCTTTACTGATAATAGTCAGAAATTTTCCTTTATCATATTTTATCAAATACCTGATGGGTAGTTGGGTGACCTCTTACCAACTAACTAATGGAATTACTGGCTCTACTATAAAAATAATATTAACAGCGTTCATAAAATTGCCAAGGCATTCAATTTCTGGTTTTGGTCACTCTGCCTCAGGTCCCCTAGTTCAAACCCAACTCAGGCAATTTTTCCATCTGATTTTCCATCTGCCTCCCACTAGTCCACCCAGCTGTGATTGGGTACCTGGCATTTGCTGGGGTGCATATTCAAGGCCTTTTCTCATGAAACAGCAATGGTCCAGGTGGGACTTTGGGTGCCCACACCACTTGTTGTGAGGAAAGGTCTGTTTTCCTGTGAGTTCCTAGCCCGGCTCCAGGAGCTTTGCTTGCATGGCTCACAGTGCCTGCTTAGTGCACAGGCATCCTGGCTCTGCCAGGTACGCGTGACCGCCTAGCGGCAGCAAGAGAATTTACAATTTTATTTTATGTGTGTGCGTGCATGTTCACCTCACCACAGTATGTATGTTTCCTCCAACACTTGCATGTATCACAACAGTCCACTGTGTACATTAGAATGTTCCATCAGTTGCTGCCACATTCTGACAAATGGACTGTGAGGTCAATTTACTTCAAGTCTTGTTTAAGAGAGAGTATACAAGAAGTTACTATTTTATTTATTCTTTTGTTTGTTTATTTACAATAGACTCTTCGGTTTAAGTTACTGTTTGTTTTATTTTATAAAAGTAGTTTTACTGTTTTTATGATTTATGATTTATTCAACGAAGCGAGCGGAGCTGACTCTCTAATGAGTTCGCAATGTATATATATAATTTAGTTACGTCTAGAAATTGTTTTTGTTCTTGCGTGGGCGTACGTGTGTACCTTTTCTCCTACGCGCTTGCGCGGGTCGGGTAACCTTCTTAGCAATGTTTTGTTTTGTTTACCCGCCGTACGAAGTAGAAATGCCCAGTAGACAAAACGTTAGAAACGCTCGGTCAAGAGCTTTGAGGGCGTTAGAAACTCCTGAAGAAAAATTAGTAAGGAGAGTGATAAGAAATGAAAAAGACAGGGCAAGGAGGAGGAGAGCTAAAACGAAACAGAAACAGGTAGCAAAGTAAAGAATCTGACAGTATTTTGTAGCCACACCCATGCATGGAATAGCTGCAATTACAGGGAACATGCATCGCTTGCTTCGCTATTTTGTGCTATTAGAGCACATCACTAGTATTATTTCACTTGTTTTCAGGTAAATAAAATCCAATAAATTAGGTACGTATACTAGCATAAATATTGTCTCTTGTAAGTTGATCACAAGCGTGTATCTATGATATAGTTGTCCATGGCAACAGACACACGAAGTTGATGAGTCCACCACATGACTCCATTTTTATCACTTGGGCAACAAACTATGCCCCCTTCATTTTTCTCGCTGCACCTTCTTTGAGTGCTTGGACCAGTTAATGTGAAAACCGATCATAGTTTCTAGCTCCACTCCTCCTCTGCTGGTTGAGTAAGTAGCTCAGCTGGGAAGCCATGTTCAGGCTGCTTCTTTGTGTCGTATACTGTGTCCAAGATAGAATTCTCCAGAATGAGAGTGGCAACACTGCCACTTCTGCTAGTGGGCTGGGCTTCTGTGAAGTAACAGGCACAGTCTACCAGTCGCTCTAAAATCCTGGACACAAAAATATATAAGCAGTTCAACTATGTATGAGCTGCACAAACATTAGTCAAGTATCAGGTCTAGAATTGTCAGGCAAGAGTCGCAAGATAGTAGGTAAAGCATCATAAACGCAACAGGTATCTAGTTATACTAAGGTCGCAAAGGCTATCACACACACACACACACACAGTGAGCTAATTGCAATCAAAGCATAGTTGGAACAAGACACAAAAAGATGAAGGCTTTTCAAATCCAAAGAAGATGCTATACAACTTCACAGCTGAGACTTAGTCTTTTGCAAGTTTTGTCATCAATACAGTACTGCACTAAATTCATCATTCATGGAATAAATTACTACACTCATAAACATAAACTTGCTCACCTAAATATATGCCCAGTACCATTTTTCTGGATATACTTACCAGTCCTGCATGTCTGCCTTAGTCGGCCGTTTCTTATCTGGTTGAAGCGACTCATTTGGCTTTTGTGCTTGTATGTACTTATTCCCACTATGTAGTTCTTTCTCAAGGAATTTGATGACCTCACGCGCACTGTAGCTCTTTCGGCTCTTCTTCATATTGTCTAGAGCTTCTATCACTAAAGTAAACCAGAGCATAACAACCAGACCCAAGTATCAAACATCAGTCCTCACTGATGAAAATAAACTTCTCAGTTTTTACCAGCTTCTTCACAATGTGCAAGCCAGTGCATAGCTAGAGAACTGGCATGTAAACAACGGTGCCGTCTGAAATACATGTCACAACTATTCTCTCATATATCAGAATATACATAACAAAACAACACAAATCAGTGTGTGTGTGTGTGTGTGTGTGTGTGCTTGCAGTAGTCTTGTGTGTGTGTATGTGTGGATGTATGATTGTGGGTGAGTGTTCATCGCTCGCTTCGCTGAATTATTTAGTCATTAGTGCAAGGGGGTGTGTTGACAGTGATACAAGCAGAATAATATAAAGAAATGGGTTCGTGAGTTTTTAGATTTTATTCTGTCTGCTACAGATGGGTCTGTGAAGAAATCTATTAAAAAAATTTTTGTTTTCATTAACAAAGAATAAAGATGCAAGTGCCACAAACCTGAGGCAAATGATTTGATATCTTCTGGTCTTTCAAGTGACACTTTGCTAAATAATTATTACAATTAAAATAACAGTTTACACATTTAAAAAGATTCATGGTTACATACTTCAAAAATGAAGACAAGAGAGTGGTAATTTCTGGGTGCTTTCTCAGATATAGCCCATTACCACTCTTGTTTGGACCTGATGGTTAAGCCTTCATAATTTGTCTAACTTTCTACCTTGTGATCGTTGAGATCTTGCTGTCGAGATGCAGTAATTGCAGTGTAATCTAAAGGCTCCAGAGAAGGTTTTTTGCTCAACTCGGTAGACTAACACTGCTCCAAATTCGACCCTATTTGTTATACTGTCATAGCAACTAGGCAAACGTCCCGTCATGTGATTAATATTCACGCGCTAAATCATGGTTCGGGAGTGGGTAGAGCTCGACTTGGACTGCAACAAAACTAAACGGTAAAATTCTGTTACAGATTCACCTTCATTTTCTTCTTGATGAAGAATAAGAGCAGTGGTGGTGCTCCAACAAACAGATCCCGCACTGGAAGATGATTGCACTCATCAGAATAATTTAACTGGGTCAAATCTTCAGAGTGGTGTTGTATAAACTCCTGTTTAATAAAAAAGGACAAAAAGATTTTCAACAATCTTTTAGTTTCTCCATACAATTTGTGTACAGTTGCTGTAGATGAGGTCTGAAAAGAAGTATTAAATTTGTCAAAAATGGGCAATACATTTGAAAGAAAATAAAACCATACTTTAGTGAGGGGATGTTGTAACTCCTCAAAAATAGATTTCACTTTTCCACTTTTTTCCACATCAGGGTGACTACAAAAATAAGAATAGAGAGGATTCCACATCTCAAGTGTGCGCTGAATAGCGTGTCGCAGAGATAACCATCTTGTCACTGAGTGTTTAGAAACAACCTTAAACTCTACGGAACAAAACTCAGCATAATCATGAAGAGATGTGATTCTTTTCACACTGCGGTGAAAATGATAATAAATGTCTATCAGAATTTCATCAATTTTCAATGGCATTGTCTTAGTGGCTGCTTTGACACATAAATTTATTAAGTAACAAATACAATACACATCAACAATTTTGGGTTGCTCCACTCGGAGCTTACTTATAACCCCACCTCACTCGGAGCTTACTTATAACCCCACCTCACTCGGAGCTTACTTATAACCCCACCTCACTCGGAGCTTACTTATAACCCCACCTCACTCGGAGCTTACTTATAACCCCACCTCACTCGGAGCTTACTTATAACCCCACCTCACTCGGAGCTTACTTATAACCCCACCTCACTCGGAGCTTACTTATAACCCCACCTCACTCGGAGCTTACTTATAACCCCACCTCACTCGGAGCTTACTTATAACCCCACCTCACTCGGAGCTTACTTATAACCCCACTCACTCGGAGCTTTACTTATAACCCCCCACCTCACTCGGAGCTTACTTATAACACCACCTCACTCGTAGCTTACTTCTAACCCCACCCACTGGAGCTTACGTATAACCCCACCTCACTCTTACTTACTTATAACCCCACCTCACTCGTATCTTACTTTACCCCCACCTCACCTCACTCCGGAGCTTACTTAGATTATACCCCAACCTCCTCGAGCTTAACTTCTAACCCCACCTCACTCGAGTCTTACTTATATAACCCCACTCACTCGGAGCTTACTATAACCCACCTCACTCGGAGCTTACTAGAACCCACCATCACTCGTAGCTTACTTATAACCCCACCATCAACTCTGAGCTTACTTATAACCCCACCTCCTCGGAGCTTCGTATACCCCACCTCAACTCGGAGCTTGACTTATAACCCACCTCACTCGGAGCTACTTATAACCCACCTCACTCGGAGCGTACCTTATAACCACCCCCCTCACTCGGAGCTTACTTATAACCCCACCTCACTCGGAGCTTACCTTATAACCCCACTCACTCCGTAGCTTACTTATACCCCACCTCACATCGGAACAGGAACGGATCTACTTTTCTAACCCTAACCCACCTCACTCGGAGCTCCTTATAACCCCCCAACCTCACCGGAGCTTACTTTACCTCCCCCCTCACTCGTAGCTTCTTAGAACCCCACCTCACTCGGAGCTTACTTATAACCCCACCTCACTCGGAGCTTACTTATAACCCCACCTCACTCGGAGCTTACTTATAACCCCACCTCTTGCACCTTTCATGGTATTACATGTATCAGAGGTGAAACTCAGTAGATTGCTAAAAGGTAATTTGTATTTCTCTAATAATGACTTAATAGAATCAAATATTCCTTTAGCACTTAAATCAATTATGCCAACTGTGTCCAAATGACGTGTAGCTACAACTTCTTTCTGTGGATCAAAAAAGCGAATTAAAACCGTGAGAAGCTTGACTGTGTCACCTCTCTCATTAGATTCATCACATAACAGGTGAAAAGGAGAACATCTCACACATTCAATAATTAGCTTCTTTAAATGAGGATCAATTGCATCACATATAATTGATTTGGTTTTGGTGTGCTTACAAGAAAAACTAGCATCAGAATCAGGAAACATCGATGAAATCAAATGACAACTTGTGCATCGCAATAAACTGAGCCATTTTAATTTCTGCTGAAATAACTTTATTTCGATGACATGAGGACACTTGATATCATTAATGCCCCCATGAGAAATGTTAATAACACAATTACATAACGTGCAATTAACAGACCTGCTATTCCTGCTGCTTGATGTGATGTACTTTGGTAGTGTCCAGTCATACTGGAAATGCCCAGTAAGCTTACACCTCTTGTTCTGCGGTGGAGATTCACTACCGCTAACCTCGCATGTACCTTGAAGTATTTGCTCATTGTCAGTGTCAAAGACACTACTGCTTGCCCCAAAACTTCTACAACTACATGTATCTACAAAACTACTGCTGCTAGAGCTTGAAGTACGACTACTATCAGCCATCATCTTTAGCTAAGAAAAGGTAAAGGGACAACAAATAGGTTTCCGTATAATCTTACCAGATTTCCGTATTCCGTATTTATACTGGAATTTGCGTATAAATACGGAAAAATGCGTCTACTTGGAAGCTCTGAAATATATTTAATATTACTGTTA
>WLWD01000606.1_pt1 | contig 51078 bp, 25 predicted proteins | sample 6712731 | NCBI WGS metagenome assembly WLWD01 (sample SAMN12718690, study PRJNA576275) | sponge metagenome | isolation source: marine sponge | host: Mycale hentscheli | place: New Zealand: South Island, Marlborough, Capsize Point | collected 2014-11-01
GGGCGAATGCCCCCCCCTGCCCCCCCCTAAAAAAAACCCTGATGGGTGTGGCTAATCCAATAAATATAAGTTGTACAATGGAGGAAATGATACTTTTGTGCACCACATGAACACTATCAAACACATGCACACACACTTTATCACCTACATGCTCAAACCTTCTTACACCAAATCATTATTCACCTAGGTGGTACAGGAAGCCCATTACAGCACAAAATGGGTATACACATTGGCAGTATACTCATCACACATGTATGTGCACATGTGTGTGTGCGTGTATATGTACACAAGATTTCAAAAAATATTCTGAATGTGGAAAGAAATTAGTGATAATAGTCCAAATTTTTAAACTATAAGTTTCACTCTATATACACGTAACTTCAAGTGCACATAGTGTGCACTAAATGGAATTGAATAGCCAGTAGTGTATAATTACTTAAAATCTATTGCAAATACATCTTTACTAGAATGCATTGTACTAAATCGTAATACTACTATAGGAATGAGTACCAACAGGTCGTGAATGCCAGTAGAGATTGACATGTTCAATTGGTTATATAGTACGCATCGCACGGACACACATGGATACATTACGTGGTATTACAAGATAAAAGTGGGCAGAGACAAGTATACTCAGGGTGTAATATGTATGCACTCATAATGATTACAGGACTAATATTAGCCAAATGACGGCGAGTTACTCGAGTCACATATCACAGGGGTGTCGGAACAGGTACGGCAATGGCCACACCAATATTTTAAAACAAGGGGGCGTGTCAGCCATTTTTTACTTATAGCGGAACATGTCCCCAGCTACACCGCCATAATATGCGACCTCTTCGTTTAAGACTTATAGTGACTCGTAAGACATGGACAGCCACACTACTTCTAGTGGTGCCATGCTATTCCAGAATTGGTAATGGTCATGAAAAGTGCCTGAAAATACCCAGTTGCCTGCCTGCAGGAAAAAAAATAAAAAAATAAAATATTATTAGTGAGCGGAGCGAGCGAGACACTCTCAGGGGTAACACAATTGAAAACCGGGAATGTTTGTTTGTTTATATGTTTGGACGTACGTATGTCATTTTGTACTTTGACCCTCTCGTAATTTCGAGTTGACCCAGCGTTCGACCCCGTTCCAAACATCACTAAACAGTATCCTCCGGTTTAACCATTACCCGTATCACCCTAGAAATTGAATTGTTTACTGACACTTTGAATTTTTTTGTGGGTGCAGTTTAAACTCAAAAACTTACTGGAGTTCCATTTCTATCGAGTTAGTTGCGGTGTAGTTATAAGCCCTAAGCAACAGTATTTACTTGAATTTTCATTGTCAACTAGACTTACCACGAAGGTAAGTCTTGCGTACGTATGTTCAGTTATGTGAAAGTATTGTGCGTTACAACAATTACTAAGAATATTCCAAAGAAAAAGTTTAAAGAACGTGACTTGGCTTTTTGTTTCAATTCAAATAGTTTCAGGGAGTGGTTACTATGGCATTGAATGCCTTTACCGTATAATACATAATTTAAAAACTCCACCTTTTTTAGTAGCTTGAATATTAGAAGTTAAAACCAAACGTCTAACACTCCAGTGTAGTATTAGACTCGCTCGCTATTTGTGCTCAAGCACATCACTAGTTACATTTTCATGTTACCGAACTGGTCGTCATAAACTTGGCGGTGAAAGGGTTAATGAATCTTACATTATCTGGAAATCACAGGACCATAGAAATACTTGACTCCAGCCCCTGTGTAACAATGACTAACTATCATGTGTACCATTACTTTTCTTCTTTCACTTTCATTTACTTCATTACTGTAGCTATGTGTGTGCGCGTGTGAGACCAGGTGATTGTGCATGGCTATCATCAGGTCATTGACCAAATGATCTGGGAACTCTTCACCTTTCATTTGAATTCAATACTTTACAAATGAAGAGTTGAATCAATATAATGTGTGTGTGTGTGTGTCCCGCCACACATACAAATGGTTTCAAAGGATTATTCCGTTAGTAAATGAAGTGACAAGAGTTCTAAAAGTTCAGACTCTAAGTCGCTCCCTATATATTTCAGGTTGTCTAAGTGTGCATTAAATGGAAATATCCACAAGTCAATTAGAATGAGTAATAAATATAGTAAATAAGAAAATAATTTCAAAAGGCCTCTTTCTTGTTATTGGAGTTAAGAAGTCATTCTAGAGTTCCTCACCTCTAGTTTTGAAGTCCAGGAGTCATCACGTGTACACCAGTGGAGTAGTCACTGCACTATTACACCTGCCACTTCACACTCCTACATTGAAAGTGTATGTCTCAAGTAAAACTAGCTCAACATAATTCAAGATTCTCGGATTTGTGTTGCGTGCTTGTAATTCCAACACTTGTAGACATTAAACAGGCTAGTTTAGTACAGTAGAAGTTGTTAAAATTTACACCTTCCATATTATATTATATTTATATTAACTACCACAAAACTTTATGAAAAATTGGGGCAAATGTCTCCACGAAAGTCAAACTAATATCTGGGATATGTGTGTGTGTGTGTGTTGTGAGTGTGTGTGTGTGCATATGTGGATGATGGGGGGAGGGGAGCAAAGGGAAGCAAAGTACTTCCCCGTCTAACTCAAGTGCAGTGGAGCCTCCCTATTCCAAATAATCTTCCATGCCCCTGGACAACAAAAAAGCAACAAAAGTTTACCAATTGATGAAATCACACAGAAATCATTTCCTTAAAAGATATTACTGCTCAGTGTCATAATTGAGCAGCACAATAGATAATACAGGCTAAGCATCCCCAATGCACTTGCCACAGTCTGCCTTACGCTGCTCATACGGAAAGAAGTTGATTACAAATGACGCTGATTAAATTAGACTAAGATTTAGGTTAGCCACAGTTATCTAATGATGACTAATTGACATTTGGAAGAAAAAAAAAATCATATCTGAATGTATTCTTTTTTTTTTCTTCTTGTAAATATTGAGTACAATTAATTTTAGGATGTCTTTAATCCCTAAGGGGTGGGGGAAGGGCGGCAAACTAGATTTAAGAAGATGTACAAGCCCCCACCCCTCCGCTCCCTGAAAAAACAACAACCCTGGTTTTACACAAGATAGAACAATACCATATAACTGTGGTTAGGAAGAAAACCGATGGGTCTAGCCACTAGTACTACGGCTTCAAGCCATGAAGGCTGAAACATCATCCCTGAAGTTAGTACAGCTAGCAACAGTCTTAGTGGTAGAATATGAGAATGAAGTTAAAAGTCATGCAAACACGCACACACATACAAAGCTCAACCGTGGTAATTATATATGCAATTTGGCAGCGAGCGAGACACTATCAGGGACAACACAAAAAATCAGGGATATATTATTGTATATATCATATATGATTGGACGTATGTATGTACTTTGACTCACATTTGTTGTGTTCATTCGTTACCTTGGTTAACAACGCGCTGTTTGTCATCACTGTTCATACTTGAAAATTCATTGCCCAAGCCACCAAGAGACTACACTGTAAATTTTGTGTTGGTATATATCCAGTGAACGCGTGCATGTGAGAGTGTTGTGTGTTATATGTGCTGACTAGCTAAGAACAAACAATAAATATACATTTGCTGCTTTATGTGTTAAGCTTCTTAGGTTCCTTCCTGTTTATTTTGTTAGTAAGCAAGTCTTATATAGAGTTAGAATTTAAACAGCGCAATAATTCCTTGGAAAAGCTTGTTTGTTTTTTTAAGTCCCAAAAATTGCTGTGAGTGGTCTCGTACGCTAATTTAATTAAGTTGGCCGTGTAAATTGTTTAAACAAATTGTGCATGATGATTTTTATGAAGATGAATTTTTACCCTTTCACCTTATATGTCAATTTTTTTTTTACTGAAGCACATCACAAGCCTTTTCCCCTAGGACTGTGTATATGAGTGGGTGTGTATGATTGTGTGCTTGCGTACTTGAGCTACAGCAGAAGGATGGGTGTGTATTCAGTGAAACTACACCACCTTGACTACCATACAAAAAACATTGTGTACTGGCTATAAATTATATAATACGGATAAGCTTTAAATAAGAATAAGAACAAAACAAAAACAAAACAAATGAAGCACCAAAGGTGCGAACCCTCAGTGCTATTAAGCACTACCTAGCTATTATAATAATATAATCTCCTTCAAAAAGAACAAAGCAATCTGTTAGCTATTTTAATGAGGCATCAATATAGCTCAAGCAATGAAAACAGTACATGGAAATGAAATGCTGTCTTCATAAGAGAAGCTAAACTAGCCAGAAACACTCTGTTATAGTTTTTCAACGTGAACTTCACTTCATTCAAATACGTTGGTTAACTTCCCTGAGCATAAAGCAAATTACACTGCGGGCTGCAAGAAATTATTTGCTCAAGTGATTATGATGTGACGCTAGGGAGCTGAAAGCTTCACGTTTCATCAACAATTAGCCCCAAATAAAAACAAAAGTAGCACAATAAAAGGTCCTAAATCTTCTTTCTGAATAAGTTTATACCTAAATCAACGGTTAATAGTCAGTAATCTCCAAAATCAGAACATGACAGACAGACTGACAGGGCAACTACTACTACCCTCTTGCGCATGCACTCTTAGGGTTAACAAACAAACAAACAAACAAAAAAAACAACAACAACCACCAACCAACATTGTCTGTTGAATTTTTTTTAGCAAATTAACTGTCTACCAGTCCCACACATCGTGACTTATAAGACCTGCAACTACCTCTATGAGGTCATAAGACTTACATTTGGTAATGGTCATCAATACTATACTGTATCATGCTAAGTTGCTTATGGCAGTAGTGGTTGTCATGGCTCCTATGACTTGTCCTAGTCTTATTCTATGAACTGCATGTGAATGGCATTTTTTCTTCCCATCACTGCACACTGGTGGGACTAGCTAAAAATATGTTGTACGCACATTTTATAGACACACACATTTAAATTTGACGTAAGACATACACATTTTATACATTCCCCCGGAATCCTGGGGAAAGATACCAAACAGATACGTTAGGGTAACCAGACCCTTCTGAGCAGAGCGATTAGGTAAAGGGTCTGGCCAGCGAGACTACATGAAACCATGGGCCTAAAACAAAGTAGAAAATATAATATGTTGAGTTGCATGCAATGATTATCTCCCCTTCATTGTCCAGGAGCACACTAAAGGATGTTAGGGTGGCCATGGGAAAAAGCTATAAGTGAGGATACTTTTGGTGGAGCATGGTTTAGAATAATTCAGTAACTAGAAACCATTCCAACATGCACCCACACTTTCTCACAAAGAAATGAAAATTTTCAAGAGTACTATGAAACAAACAAACTGATGAGACCTTGTCATACTAAAACTACCACAAAATATCACTATCATAACTTAGAAAAAATTGTTCAGGAAACACAACTTCACCAGGAAAAACAAATGACCTGGGTGACCCTGTGCAGCTAAAATACTTAGAAACCCACAGACTGCTAGCAATAAAACTACTTACCCAGAAGCATAAGCCAGGGTAGATAGCGAAAGCTTCCTTCAAGTTCACCAAGACACAGTAGCGTACCGTACCGTATTACGAATCAGTAGACTAGCGCGCAACAATAATTTAGACGACCACTTCCAGTAGAGAGTTTTAATGGTAAAGCGTTTTTAACTTATTTAACCTGGCGATACTTACCTACACATAACTGGAAAAGGGTTTTCCATGAGATAATGCAGTATCTTTGCGAGGCTGCTGGGGAGGAAACAGCGTTATTTTAACGGTCCAGCGTCTAGCGCAGCGAAGTACTTAGGGCCTGAGGGAGGTAGTTCACGATGCACAGAGCCGCCTACGTCTACGCAACAGTACATAGCCTAACAAACATTTAACGTAGCTACATTTTCATCAATGCCGTTGGAGGGACATTATAAACTCAAGGTGGGGTCACTATCTAATTGTGTCTTTCTCTGGAAGGACCTGGGACCTGAGTGATCAAGCAAAAAACTACACCAGTTATAAAACTGTGCAGTGGTATGCACACTGGATATGCTGGCGCTTATGAGGGATTCTTCTTCAATTAATCATCAGCCAAGTTACAGTTCCTAGCTTTCTAATTTCGCTTAATAATATAATGCAAGAAGTTAACTAAACAATTAGTTAAATGCATTTAATAGTTAACTAACAACATTTGGACCCTTCAGTAAACCATGAGTAAAACAAAGGTGTAAAAAAAACAGACCTGTAAAACTACAGTAAAACATGGTACAATGTTTTACTTAAGGTTTCCTGTCAAGTAAAACTAAGTATGTTTTACTAAATGAGTAAACTATGCAGTAAATCTTTAGTGTAATAGTTTCCTCAATTTAGTAAAACAAGCACCTTCAAGCAGTGAATTCACCTGCAAAGAAAATCAAAATCGAAGATGTGCAAGCTCCATTCAAACAAGTCTATGTTTCAAGGTTTGACTTGGTCTCAATATTAAAAAATGTATCTATTTTACCCACCCAATGACATGTTATTCTCATGTACATACCTAATTGTGTTACGTATTTTGATATCACACTAAATGTTTAGCAAATGCCAAGACACCAAATTGAAAACTACACACTTAGTTTTTGTGTGTTGTAATTCTATTACTACATAAGAGCTGTTCGAATATTTATTGTTATAATGTTTATACATTCATTTTACAGACCAGTTCGAAACACCTGTCTTGCTGCACAACTTATGAAGGCATATAGGGAAACCAAATACAAATATGGAAATAAAGAAAGGTAACATGGCAACTTGTGCATTTCCTGTATATCATCAAGAGTCAACATTATTTTAGCAATAGGGTAGTCATTGATGTAGACTCCTGTACAGTCAGCAAAAGAAATCTGAAAGCTTGGCTTCCAGATTTTCAACTGTTTGAATCAGATAGAGATTGTATTTTAAGCCCTACTGGATGGCTCACAGATACCATCATAAATGCAGTCCAAATTATGTTGAAGAAGCAGTTTCCTCACATTAATGGTCTACAGGATACTTGCCTTGGCTCAGTATATCAATTCAACTCTTTTGCAAGGGGAGTTCATTCAAATTCTTTTTTCTCGGGTTTAACTCATCCATGTGTTGCAGTATTTGACAGCAAATACAGTACAGTATCTACTCCTGTAGCCTCACAAATAGCTTCAATTCTACGTACAAATCACTAACACATAGAACTACAGTTCATGGATATTCATCAACAGGTATTGCAAAGAGATGTATTTATAACTACAAAAGCTCTTCAGGTGTTGGGCATGTTTGTAGTGACTATGTCGTTTGATCTTTAACTCCTGTCATATTTTATTTACAGAGTGGCAGCTATGATTGTGGGCTTTTTGCAGTAGCTAACGCAACAGCATTGGTATTTGGACACCAACCACATACTGTACATTACGATCAATCCAGAATGAGGGGCCACTTATACAGATGTCTGGAAAAGGGAAAAATTACACTTTTCCCACATAAAAAATTGTTCTTGTTTCTAGACCAGTTTCAAGAAAAGAAGATATTTCTATAATTTGCATCTATAGAATGCCTGATGTGCAAATCCAAATGGTAGAATGCACTGAATGTAAGGAATGGTTTCACATCACCTGTCAAGACATACCAAGTGATGCAGTGGAACAAAGCTCAGTGCCATGGCTGTGCAGCCATTGCAGCAGTTAACTAGTAGCTATTATTGTTTTGGACATTCTTATTCCTATGTCAATAGTTTTTTAATCGCTTTACGGCATTGTGATTTATTGAATAAACAAGATGAATTTATTGCATAAATTTGATTAGTGAAATAAAATGGGCTGCTTTTAACACTAAAATTTAAAGCCACAGAGGTGATATTAATGTACAAAAACAACAACAAACAGTAAAAACAAAACTATACATAAGCTGAAACCAAATAGCTACATGTCGTATTATTTATAGTGTTGTTTTGGTTAACTAAAACCCCCATAGTTTAGGGTATTTTACTTTTGGTAAGAATAACTAAAACTAAGGTGTAGAGAACATGAAAAAACTAAATACTTTAGAAGACAGAAAATTCGATAATAACTAAGACTACCAGTAGAGTGGAGGACTAAAACTAATCAAATTTAATTTTTTCCCCCATGCATTTTGAATGAGCAACTTGCGTGCCGTACTATTAACCTTGAAATAATGTCATTATTAAATGAAGGGATAAATTGCAATCAAGTATTTATTTATAATACCTAAGATTTCATAGAAATATGCTATTTTTGAAGTTATTTGGGAGAACTACCAGTACTATACTTTCTTTAAGGAGTCTCTGAACTAAATTTTCGTGAGAATTTGGGGAAAAACTAAAACAAAAGATTCGAGATATTTTTTTAGTACGAGCAACTAAAAACTAAGAAAGTCTGGAATCTCTACACCAAAACAACACTGATTTATTTACAGTGGTGCGCCTAGCTAGGTATGGCCGAGACGACGAGGCTCATATAGGACATTATGTGGACCATTTTTAACGCTAGCGGACCAGTTTTAATATTAAATCTGGTCCAGACGAACACTAAATAATGGTTCGGGCGGACCAATATCAAGCGGACCAATTTTTTCGTGACAGAGCTATACCTGCAAGTCAATTCATCGATAATTAATCATATTCATTGAAATTTAATGATATTCATGGCAGATATGGTTGGTGTGCAGTCTTTTCCCTGATTTTTTCTTCTGAAAGTTGGCAACTAGGTAATAGCTTAGCTAGTGTATAGTAGCATAGAGGGTTCACATTTTTGGTGCTTCATTTATTATGCACTGAACAGGGCCTAATACCTAAATGCAGTGGGGAATAGGATTTCATAGGCAAACTCAGACATGTATGTCCATAATGGCAGTAGCTAGGGACAAAACACTTTATTGAATGTAGTACATAACTGTGAGCCAATGATTAGATATTCCTTGTACCATTTCAATTGAAAAGTTCCTCTTCTTAGCTGATGATGTAGCTAATGTGTGTGAGGGGGGAGGCTCAGCATTCCTAAAAAAAAGAGGAGGCTAAAGCCCCCCTGCCCTCCACCCCCCCAGTGTCTCTCCCCTTGATGCATTAAAGTAAACAGGATATGGCTTAAGGCAATATTTTCCCATATCACCTGTTTCAGAGTTATCACATTAGGTTATTATATCTCCCATGTTACACAAGTGCATTTGCACAAGAAACTCATTACTATGGTATTCAAGCATAAGCAGTACACAATAAATTCATTATTCATTGGATACCACTGCTCTAATTGGCCTTATTTACGTTCAGCACCTATGCATGCGGCACTCATGTAAATAGACAAGAGACTCATGATGTTCTCCTGAATCAAATGAATATATATATATATATAATTGGCGAGCGAGCGAAGCGAGCGAGCAACTCTAAGATGTAGTCTATGGAAATCCTGAATACGTCGTCGTAAATAAACGCTCGCGCACATACGTGGTCGTTTAAACTCGCGCGCATACGTGGTCGTTCAAACTGAATACGTGGTAGTTTAAACGCGCGCGCATTCCAGAATTTCAAAGTGTCAACATTACCCCAGAACTTCGCTCGCTCGCCCAACCAATGCTACACGAGCATTTTCTAGTATATTATATTATTATATATATATATTATGTATATATATAAAATATATATATATTATTCATCACACATAGTCTCACAGTAATTGTCTTTTCCCAATCCAACTTCTTAATGCCACAAGTGTTTATATCTTATGTATCCTGTTCCACCCAATTTTCCCTTTGTCTATATATTTTGTGTCACACTCCATTTTAATGACTTCTGTGCATTCTTGAATTATGTTTGAATTGAATTGATGTCAGTACTATTGAGCCAAAGCTATTAGCTAAGGGGTTTATAGAGGTTTGACTCTCAGGTAAGTGGTACAATTGATGAGCCTTGCCTTTTGCTTTCGTCCCACAGAACTCTGGTGGTAGCAACATAGTCTCTTCCTCACCTGTGAGCGTATGTGTGGTGAACTTAGCAAAAAAACTCATTATTGACCTAGGTCGCCTGGCTAGCATATTCGACTTGCGACAAGCTCCTTAAACAAAAAAGGTTTTTGCTTCACTGCAAGGTTTATGTCAGATATTATTGTCACCTCTATTATGATCTATTAGAGCTAATCCCTGCCTGCCTGGCTAGAAACTTCTGTATTTGCTAACAACAAATAAATGATTCAGTCATTCTCGGCTGAAATAATTATAATAATTTTTCTCTTTTTAACAGCCAATATTATTAACCTGATGTTTCGACTTCTTGACGAAGTCCTCTTCAGGGGTCAACTGAGGTCGAACTCTCCATGGTGATATAATAACAAAGTAAACAGCAAGATTTCTGGAGGGCAAACTTATTGTTTGTTATATCCTGGAGGGTGATTTGCATGTAGTGGACAGCCAGCATCCTGGAATCTCTAAACTTATTGTGGTGGGATCAGGTCACTGTTAGCCTAAAAGTCGCAGTTGCGCCACCACCAGAGTTTCAGGCTAGCACCCAGCAAGCTAAGTCACACAGCAAAGCTAGGCTCTTGAATTCTCCAACCCAGGGTTTAGCTAGCAAGGCCCTAACCCCAGTTTCTGAATGTAGTCAGAGTTTTAAGGAGATTTTTCAAGTTATGCTAAAACTGAGAACTGAGGAAAAAAAGGAAGTGAATGAATGATATATGTATAGGTGAATGGTGAGTGGCGTGTATTTAGTCTATACATAGCTTGAAAAGATGTAATGTGAGTAAGTTGTTTAGTCTATACATAACATGTGAAGATGTAATGTGAATAAGTTAATTTTGTATACAGCAATAGGTAAACCTTCTCATCACCTCTCTTACAAGCATCCTGATTTTCTTTTACTCTCTGCCCAAGCCTTCTAGTTGTTTCACCTATGTATACTTTACCACAACTGCAGGGTATACTGTACACTATGGATGACTTTGTTGTAATAGGTATAGTATCTTTGACTTTAGTAAGATGTGATCTTTTAGTGTCTTACCGACTTAAGTGCTGTTTTGATGTCAAAGTCTCTACATGCTCTCTGAATGCTCTCACTCAATCCTGCTATGTATGGAATAGTAAGAATCAAACCTTTCTTTTGCACAGTATTTGTGTGATCTTTAAAAGGTAACTCTTTAGAGCTTGCCCTAATGATTGCATTGTCATAACCATTACTTTGAAGTACTTTGTGTAGGTGTTTCTCTTCTTCCTTCAAATTTTCACTACCCTCCTAGCTCTCTGATACAAGCAACTCACTATTCCTCTCTTCACATGATTAGGATGATGAGATTTAAAGTGAAGGTATCTATCTGTGTGTGTAAGTTTTCTGTACACAGTGGATGTAAGCATACCATCACTCTCTCTCTTTAATAAGCAATCCCCAAAAAGGTATGGCTGCTAAAAAGAGGAAAAATTCCTATTATTATAACAAATAAATTTAAAACAAGCCCCCTGGACTCCCTCAGTTATAGCCACGCAGCACCAAATTATGCACACCATTGACTGACATTTGGTCTCAGCCTTTGGAAACCATTGCACGACAATGTGTTTACCACTGTATTCTCTCCCCTTGGTATGTATTGGAAATACACACCCCAGCATGCCTAAAAGAGAAATAGGCTCCTCATGAGGTGCATGGCCTGTTTCAAGTTACTCCTCCTGGAGTTGATAATAGTGACTACTGTGTGGACATCCCACTCCACTGACTGGCCCACACAACCTTTGTGACTAGAGTGGTTCTCTGCCAACTTGATATCAAGTGGAGGCAACAAAGTAGGTTTAACAAACTGTGATACTGACTGACCTCTGGACATGTGCTCAGCCCTACCTTGCACATGCCCAGTGAACAAGTGTGCATGACATACCCTACAACTAAAATAAGTGACTGTGTCAGTGTCATGACAGTGTTCATGCTATGTGATTGTGATTACAGAAATCACTAATGTTAACTTGTGCTGATAACACTAACTATGTGTATGACACTTGTAGTGAATCACTGTGAACTGCCACATCATCACGTCATTATCACATTGTTATTGTCATTCGGTTGGCTAACTTTATAATTTCTGTAATACCTCACGTACAGTGCGTTAATAAGAATACTGACTGATTAAAAACTCAACAGTGGGCAAGTCTTGGTAGCTGAGTAAGGGTAGCTTGTTAATCGTAGTTTTGCCTCCAGAACACGATATTGGTGACCTCAATGACCGTTTTGCAGAGCTGTGGCCGAGAAAGACGCTCCTTCGCACCCTTCTGCTTCACCGCTGGTCGCCGCTGCTTCAACCGTCGTCAACATCAAGCTTCCTCCATTTTGGCTCGCGGACCCCGCCGTTTGGTTCGCTCAAGTGGAAGCTACCTTCGCCACCAAACGACTCACCGCCCAGAAGTGTAAGTTCGACCATGTAGCATCCCTCTCACCGGAAGTTGCCGTGGAGATACGGGGATCTTGTGCTTCGCCCCCAGAAAGCAATCCGTACACGGTCTTGAAGGACACTCTCATTAAGCATACAGCAGTATCGGAACAGTGATGTATTCAGCAACTCTTTCAGAGGGAAGAGCTAGGAGATAGAAAGCCCACATGGCTTTTGCGCCATATGCAGCAGCTTCTTGGTGACAGAGCTGGCTTGAATGACACCTTCCTCAAAGAGCTGTTTTTACAACGACTGCCCAACAGTGTTAGGATGGTCTTGGCTGCTTCTCCCGGTGACACTCCACTTGAAAACTTGGCTGAGCTTGCTGATCGTGTTGTCGAAGTGGCTGGTTGCTCAATATCCAGTGTCAGCCAACCTGTTGCACAGCCTACACCTCCCAACCAACCTGATCAAGTTTCCACAGTGACTCCGGAACTACCTTGTCAACCTACAGCGGCAGATTTCGACCGCATCCTATCACAGCTATCTAAACTCCAGAATACAGTGAAATCTCTCACTCACGCTAGTAGTGTGTCACCACGACGTCGACGGAAGCAATCTCCAAGTGCTGCCTCATCCCCTGATTGATTTTGTTGGTATCATTGGAAGCAATTACCCAAACGAGCATACCTGGCACTAGCGATGACGAATCCCCCTGGCCAATCCTCTCTCAAATGTCATCTTTTGCACATGCATGATCCTACCAATCATCTCACATTCCTCATAGACACAGGAGCAGCAATTAGTGTGATTCCTCCATCTGCCTCCAACGGGAAACTCTTCGTCAACTCAAATTTACCTTCAAGCTGCCAATTGTTCACCCATAGCCACGTTTGGCAGGAAATCACTCACCCTTTACCTTGGCCTCCGTCATTCTCTACCCTGGATCTTCGTCATTGCAGAGGTAGACAAGCCACTCCTTGGTGCTGATTTCCTTCACCATTTTCATCTGTCAGTTGACCTCAACAAGAGAACACTGGTAGATAACACCACCAAGCTCACTATTGCTGGCATCTTGACTACTTCAATATCACTGCAACCCACCATACCACCTCTTACTGACCCTCCGAATGAATTCACTGCACTTTTGGCACAATATCTTCAATTAACTCAACCTCACAACTTCAGTGAGCAGCCAGCCAAGCACAACATCACCCATGTCATTGTTACGACTGGTCAACCTGTAACTATGAAGGCTAGGCATACCTCACCAGAACGCTTGTGCTCTGCTAAGAAGGAATTTCAGCACATGGGATCATTCAACCTTCCAAGAGCCCGTGGTCTTTCCCTTTACACATGGTTCCAAAGAAATCCGGCGACTAGAGACCATGCGGAGACTATTGTTGTCTGAACCAAGTGACAACACCAGATAGATACCCAATCCCACATCTGCATGACTTTTCGCCCTCTTTTCAAGGCAACACTGTTCATCACATTCCCATTGCAGAAAATGACATTCCAAAGATGGCTGTAACCATGCCATTTGGACTGTTTGAGTTCACCAGGATGCCATTTGGGCTCAGAAATGCTGTCCAGACATTTCAACGCTTTACTTCATGGAAGACTTTTGCTATGACTATTTAGACGATCTCCTCATTGCCAGTAGTGACTCAGCAACCCACATGTCACATCTGCGCCTGGACACTTGCACTCAGGAGTAATCTCCTCATTGCCAGTAGTGACTCAGCAACCCACATGTCACATCTGCGCCTAGACACTTGCATTTAGGAGTGATCTTATGCTGCTGTTTGTAAGAAATGGCTATGCTGAACTAACTATAAGGCCATGTTTCTTTTCCAGCTTGTTTTAGAAGTCTCTCATTAGTCCTGAGAACCTCATTATCCTCAGGAGTGTCATTTGAGGATTCAGTGTGACTTGCAACTGGTTCATAGAGGTATGGCTCCAATTCCCCACCAGAGTTCATGCTTTCTTGAATAACATCAGTAGCAGAATATGATAGGCTAAAGACACAAGAGGTATCTGAGCTACTGGCTTCACTATCGTGGACTCACTCTTTCATTAAAATCTTCTGATTATATTTTATTTACGTGAATGCTTATCAACATAATTTTGCTAAAATTTTGCATTCTGAACATATACAACCATGTGTTATTTGGTTAATAAGCATATCACTGTTAAAATTTTATTGTACAAGAAAATGGTATTTCATTTAAGTAGAGGATTTTTACTTAGGTCTTCAGTAAGCCATAGAATTGGAGCAATCCACACTTTTCCAGTAGGAATTATCTATTACATTCATTAGCCAGATTGTTTTACATAATATGTTTCTGTTTATTAAAGAGCTGCATTTTCTATAGTTACCTGTGATTCTGGAAGTAGGAATTTATGGACTCCCCATCACGTAGCTCTATGGTGAATGCAGCTTCTGGAAGGTAGGAACCAGCCAGGCTCTGAAAGCGGCATCAAACAGCAGTATTTAAGTTCCTTTAATGTGCCAGAATTTTGATTTTGGACTTCATTTTCCAGAAAAAAGCGAGTCTTTTCAGAGCCGTGCGATTGTAGGCTTACAGCGGGAACCGCCCCTTAAAAAACTTGCTTGTCACGTGAGCCAGCTTGCATGTTGCAAATCACTTTTAAATAGCTAACAATTACATGCTATCAGCATGAGGTGTTTCGTTGCGTAGTCGTTGAGTGAGCAAGTACTTAACCTAATAGTCTCTGGTTGGAATCCTCTTCGACGCTTTTTTTTTTTCATCTTTTTTTTTCATCTGTTTTTTTTTCTTTTTCCTTTTGTCTTCTTGCCTTATTTTTCTTTATTTTCCTCTTTCTTCCTACTGTTTTTATTTCTTTCCTACCTTTTCCTTCTTTTCCTCTTTGTTTTGTCCCTCTTCATTGTCTTTTTCTCTTTCCTGCCTCTCTTCATGCCACTTCTCTTTCTTTTTTTTTTGTTTCTACACTTTGTTATTATTTTCTTTATCATACTAGCTAACTAGCGCTGAGGGTTTGCACTTCAGTGCTCTAGTTCATTCACTCATTCTGTCACTCTGTCTGTCAACAGGCACTTCTGGAAGGTAGGAACCAGCCAGGCTCTGAAAGTGGCATCAAACAGCAGTATTTCACGAAGTAAGTTCTTTTAATGTGCCAGAATTTTGATTTTGGACTTCATTTTCCAGAAAAAAGCGAGTCTTTCCATAACCGTGCGATCGTAGGCTTACAGCGGGAACCGCCCCTTAAAAAATTGCTTGTCACGTGAGCCAGCTTGCAAGTTGCAAATCACTTTTAAATAGCTAACAATTACATGCATTCAGCGTGAGAAGTTGCGTTGCGTACTCGTTGAGTGAGTAAGTACCAAACCTAATAGTTACTGGTTCGAATTCACGTCGACAATATTTTTTTTTTTTCATCTTTTTCCTTTTTTTTTTTCTTTTTTCTTTTGTCTTCTTGCCTTATTTTTCTTTATTTTCCTCTTTCTTCCTACTGTTATTATTTCTTTCCTACCTTGTCCTTTCTTTTTTTCTAACTAGAGCTGAGGGTTTGCACTTCAGTGCTAGTTCTTGCAAGCAGTACAAATTGACAAGGCATTTACCTCCCATGCAATATACCCAACAAGGCTGAACACAGTATCATAGCCTGTCAGGGAATCACAGAGAAAAATAGAATATGTTCACAATTATTTCTTTCATTTTTTTGTGTATAGCTATAACATGAACACAATTCATAAAGAAAATGCCTCATTTTTAATAATTAGCATTGTAATTACATCTTAATAACATCAACAAAGATGGCACAATATTCACCTTTTGTGCATACAGTATGTAAGTTATTTCCTCCATATGTACCAAATTTCATTATTTTTATCATAAATTGTTGAGCTATACTGCTCCAGCCTATAACCTGAAGTTGTAATGAGGATATAGAGCTACATTATTTTTATAGACCACATTGACAAATGGAGTGCTAAGGTTCTAACAAGTAAATTTTTGCTCTGAGAAGTTTATACCCACTTTATAATTCACAAATAATCATTGTAGTTGTATCACCTAATAACTGCATTTAGTCAATATATATTTCAAGAATGAGGAATTTATGGTGAAATGCTTTCAGTTTCAACTACTAAATTAATATTCACTTTGTTGATCACTGCATGTATCTCTACTTACCATATGGCCGAAGAATCATCTGTCCATAAGAGTGCCAGTCCAGAGCAGCCACCACGTTACCAAGACTCCTGAAGTGAATTATGCAATAATTTTTATGTTATAATATGTTTAGTGTGTACTGACTTGAAGAACTTGACTATGTTTTGAGTTTCTACTTCAGATTCTCCATAAGGGCCTTGATATCTGTCAGAGCATGGATTAGGGGAGCTTGAATCTCCCTGCATTATCAGAGAAAACCCATTTGAGCACTACAACAGTGTGTGTTTATGTGTGTGTGTTTGTGTGTGCTAGTACTATCTCATGACAATTACAGCAGTGTGTGTGTATGTGTGTGTGTTCTGTGTGTATGTGTGTGTGTGTGTGTATGTGTGTGTGCCACCACACGTGTGGGAGATTAGAGTTCCCAGGAGCTTCTTGACCTCCTGGCTAAGGAAGGCTAGAATAAGTTCCCTAGAATAGAGATTAATCAGTTCTAGGCAGGTCGCTGCCACCAGGAGTTAAGCTTCCCTGAGCTTGAGAGAGGTTAATTCTTGGTTCAGTTAGTGTCATAGGTTAATATGAGATACAGCAAAAACTCCCAGAATGATACTTAGCCAGCCAATATATAGAAAACCAGCTATCACAGAATAAGGGTCATGAGCAAAAGAAACATAAATAAACTAGTTAATTAAATAATTACATAATTGATGAATGTAAAGTAAGTAATGATATAATTAATAAATAGAAGAGTAGAAAATTAAATAATTACTGAGGAAGGACATGGGAAGTACATCAGAGTCAATGTATGGGTGGAAAAACAGTTAATTAATGTTGGAGTTCATTACATCACAATTATAATGATGTGGAAAGCAGTACAAAAGGTAGAAAAAATTGTAGCATGACTATTGTGGTGGTGCGTAGGGGAAACAGACCAAGTAGGCTGCCACCTGAGTTGTCTTAGCTAACCCAAAGCTGTTCAAAGCTTTCCAACCTCCCAAATTGAGGGTTTCAAACCTCTACTCAAGGATCGTGGAATTAAAGTTAAGGCTAATGAACGACAACTGAGCGGGTACACGTGTGACAAGCCATAATATACTAAACCTGCCACACATGCACCATGGATAAGATGATATAAGGATAATGTAATGTGTGCATTAATAAGAATGTCCATAATGAGCTAGCTATGAATATAATTACGCGTTGATGTCTGTAGGTACTGTTGCTGATAATGTGGTGGGCTTCACCACAACTATGAATGCTAATCCTGTGTCCCTGTTTAATAGAGATTTGTACAGTTTTTGACATGCAAATCCCTTTGATTATCATCCCATATCTTCTTTCACTGTCAAGTACCATTATCTTATTCTACCCCTATTCCTCAAATCATTTATTTGCTTTCTCTGGTAATGACTTCTTTCAAGTGCAGAAATTGTGTCCTATGCTAAGTAACTTTTATGGTGCAGGAACAAAGTTCAAACCAAACGTCAGGATTTCCTGAAACACATTTACCATCCAGCTGTCTAAACCTTCTGGATATAGCTAAAGTAAGGATTTTCTTCTTATTATTTCTGGATAACGTTTTATTTAACTTCTTTTTTGTTGTTGTTTGGTATATTCAAAAGTTTTTTCAGCCAATTTCTTTTAACTTGCCCAGTATGTTCTGATCACTAATACTTAATTTTTCATAATATAGCCTCTTTTGCATTTCATCGCAAATGTGTTGTATGTAGTGCTGCTATTAAACCTTACTTGCTATAATCGAATGCCACAGCTGGAGCCTAGCAGCAGATTCACAGTATTTTAGTCTAAGTATTGTATGTATTCATGATACATTTGGAGCAGACACGTCCTGCCAGGGCTATCTTCACTTAACAAGAGAGCTGTGGGGTTGTAAAGCCCACAGACGTCCTGGACTTCGTAAGAAACTGAACAATCTATGGCCATATACTTAGCCCCAATGACAATCACAAATAAAGAGTTAATTAGTTAAATTATTGTAATGAAGATTCAGGGGTTTAACAGAAATGAAAATGAACAGTAACACGGTTCAACGTACACAATGAAGAAAGTTCAACGTGAACAGCGAAGTCAGTTCGTACATGATGAAGATAGCTCGTACAAGACTAAGACAGTTCACGTACATGACGAGAACGAGAGAAGACAAGGTGCTGGTGACCACAACATCAGCAAGTTACAACTAAAACTAAACGGGTGAGCAACAAAAAGAATAAGCAAACTAGTGGTGTGCTTGAGCACAAATGGCGAGCGAGCCTTAAACCACACTATTGTTAAAACGATTGATTCTAATTATTAACACTCAAGCTACTAAAATAAAGTCGAGTTTTAAAATTATGTATATAATGGTAAAGGGGATTCAATGCCATAGTAAGCGCTAGCAACTGTTTGAATTGAAAAAGAAGCAACAAAATCAAGTCCTGTTATTTAAATGTTTTCTTTGTGTAGTTGTAACGCACAATACTCTCACACAACTGAACATTTCTATGCAAGACTTACCTTCGATGTTAGTCTAGTGTAGTCTCGCAAGCCAGACCCCCCTCCCACGACCATACAGAGAAGCATGCGCTAAGAGCTGGAAAAGGGAAGGAGGAGGGTCTGGTGAAATTGCTTAGACTGTTTTGTGTCAACTAATGCCATGAAAATCGTGGCGGACATACGCAGTAATACGTCATCACTTGCTCCGGGTATTTAATAACAATGCGCGAATGTTTATTGCCAAGGAACTCAATCGATATCATTGGGATTTTATTACAGCGCGCGTAAACCATTGCGAGTTGTGAATTGTATATTTCTGTCATCGCGCGCGCCTTAGAAAAAGTGCTGACACTGGCAGAACAACATCATGTACTGAATTTCCCCAGACCCTACACGGAGTGTTAGGGTCTGGCTTGCGAGACTAAGTCTAGTGGACAATGAATTTTCAAGTAAATACTGTTGCGTAGGGCTTATAACTGTGACAAATAGCGTATTAACTTACCACCGCCACTAACTCAAATAGAAATAGAGCTCCCATAAGTTTTTGAGTTTTAACTGCACCCGCAAAAGAATTCAAAGCGGCAAACAATTCAATTTCTAGAGTGATACGGGTAATGATCGCTAAACCGGAGGATTCTGTTTAGTGAAGTTTGGGACGGGGTTGAACACGGAGCAAACACAAAAATATGCGAGGGTCAAAGTACAAAATGACATACGTACGTCAAACTAGTGATGTGCTTGAGCACAAATGGCAAGCGAGCCCGCTTAGTTAGGTAACATAAAACTACAGTATTGTTACTATGTTTTAGCTTAGTTCATGCAAACACTATAATAGCAGTTATGACCTTTTATTTCAGCAAACACATACAAAATTACTCTCTTACCTGATTAATAATAACTTTTGTAGTATCAAACATCAGCCATTCAATTTTTAAAAATTTTATTGTAGCTGAGAGTTTGTTAAAGAGTTACTGGTAATTGAAGTTATCAATACTCATGAAATTGAAGTAAGTAGTAATTCCATATTTGTGGGCTTACCTCAATTTCCTGAGTATTGATAACTTCTGTAGTACCAAATTTTAGTTATTTAGACTATCTTAATTCCTGTGAATTCTTGACAAGCTATCAGCTACAAAAACAAAAGACTATCAATTTTAGCACACAAATACAAAATTACTTTCTTACTTCATTTTCTTGAGCAGTGGTAATATCTGTAGTATCAAATTTAAGCCATTCTGACTATTTGAATTTACCAGTCACTGTTGACAACCTAAAAGAAAGGCCATTTTTTTATTTTGCAAACAAATATGGAATTACGTACTTACCTCAGCTTCCCTAGAGTAATAGTAGCCTCCTTAGCATTAATATTACGGCATTCTGACTACCAATGGCTCTTGACAACCAACAATCGGCACTTCGTATCGCCCTAAAATGGTGAAGTTTTGAAATTAAGTCTGGAAAAGGGTCTTCAATACCATAGTAAACGGTCGCAGCAACTTGTCTTGAAAAATAAATGTTTTCGCAGGAATTTTCTCACACTTCGGAGTTTAAGTTTAAAGTAAGACTTGCTTAATGCTGTTATTTCAGAACAAAGTGGGGTCAAGCCTAAAAAGCCGTGTTTTTAGGAGAAAAAAGGGAACCCCCCCTGCACACGTTTAAAGGGCATACGTACCATCGATACACACACATGTAATTCAACACTTGATTTTGCATTATCCACCCCTAATACTGTCTCGCTTGCTCCACTCGCTCGCCAACAAACAAACATCCCTGATTTTCAATTGTGTTACCCCTGAGAGTGTCACGCTCACCATTAAGAAAAAAAAGGCAGGGAAAAATCAAAACACGCATGCGAAACAAAAAAACACACAAATATGAGAGAGTTCAACGATCAATTCTTCAGGCATCCTAGCAGGCCTGAACACATTGGATACTTTCCTTGAGAATTTCTGCATTACATTGTTTTAATATATTCCCACATTCAATGTTATATATTGAAAGCTCCAATGCACCAAAAATAGTTTAGAAGCATAGTGGAGTTACCCATAAAGATTATGGTTCTGGAGTTAAAACATTCAATGTAACTCATCATACAATATGGGAATGAAATCTCACTTTCATGCATGCACCTTTAAACGCCTTCAACTCAATATGCCTGGTTCATCCAGATAGTATAACAAAGTGAAATAGCTCGGAAACTAAGTGAAATACCACCGTAGCTAAGTGAAATAGTATGGGTAAGTGTGCACACTTGCAACCCTTAATCTTGGAAATGTAGCTAATCTTGAAATACGAAGATAGTGAGCGAATGATACAGTTTTAATTAAAGCAATCATGTTAATCCCGAATAGCACAGTTACTGTGCTATTACTCATACAAATAGCACTTATGAGGCAAGTGATTTCACTTGGTTTTGCCTCGTGAAATATTTCTTGCACCACTCACGCTATTAATTCTGAATACTTAGTTTTCATTCTATTATATTTCCATATGTTCTTTCATTTCAGCATTCTTTCAACTATACAATTTTTTTAAGGATTGAACAATCGTATTATTATTTCATAAGTGTAAGGAAATTTCATTATAACATTAATACTTTAGACTTAAAGTTCTCCAACTGAACAACTTAGCTGTTTTAGCTATTTATTTTCAACACACCACTACCTAAATAGAGATTGATTGAAGAAAAAAAAAAGACTCAAGATGTTCATATTTAAAACTTAAGTTAATATTATTGTTTTATCAAAGTTTCCTTATGCTTTCCCTAACTGCTCATTTTCTGCAGAGTATACTATAGTGTCCTTAATATAGTTAAATTAAGAATTAGAGCTAAGTATAGTGCCTTACTTCTCCCCATTGGTAGTCAAAGTTCCTATTCAAATCAACTCCATTACACCGCCACTCCTTGTAACCCACAGCTTCTTGACATGTACAAACACTCGATTTCCTTCGGTTCTTTCTCCACAAACGATCGGTGGTCCAAGTATACTATTACCAAAAATATGTAATATTTTTTAAAGAAAGTTATCCCCAGAACATACCTCGTATCCGTCAGGGTTCACAATTGGAACTACCACAAATCTCACTCTATTTAAAAGATTCGCAATCTGAAATACATTGTAATACCACAAGTTAATGTCAATAAGTTATTCAATGTGTACTTTACCTGAACTCTGTGTTTGTTTTCCATAAGATAATTCATGATATACATGCACTGTGTCCCTGAAATCCACTCTCCTACAGATTAATTAAACAATGGGTTAAGACAGGCATAAAATAATATGAATTTTATTCTATTCTTACTAGCATGGATAAGACACTGGAAATACACTGCGTTTGGTTTATCTTTGGAAGATGTCACTACAACAGCTGGCATGTCTCTCCCCTCGTGACTCTGTCCTATGGACTCAATGAAAGTGACTTCATCTGGATTATCCTCACTCAGTTTCTTCCACCACTTCACAATTTCTGCATATGGATGCTGGAAAAAGTGAATGTACATTGGCAAATTGACTGAAATTAAAATATATCGTTTTAAGTTGCGTGTATAGCTAGATGTGCTTCTGCTATGTTTGAACTACATTATGGGGTACATTATTTCCTACTCTTTTACTGCCCAGTGAATACATACTAAAATTTTTGTAACTACAAAAATCTTACATATACTGTAAACCATTTATCTTGATTTATATCCACTTTAAGTATATTCAATGCATCTGATGGATTCACAGATTGTAGCTTTATTTGCCTCTCTGATCTACCAACCAATCTTTCCACATTTTCTAATATTGTGCAGCTAGAAAAGAAATTCTGAATTTTTGCAAAATAATCAATAGAAATTCTAAAGTCGACATTGCCGTGCTGGTCCACCTTCCACATGTCAATTCCTTCAGCAGTCATCAATTTATTTATCTGATGTTTTGTCAAGTCAAAGCTAGGAAATAAAATAAATACAATTTTTATTGAAACCACAATTTACATGAGCTTACCACTTAACCAAAATCTCATTTTCATATGAAACAGTTCTGGTGTATTCTGCAAGTGCTTCTCGAGCATTTCTCAGTATCCAAATCAGACTAACCAAAAAATAATACCATGGGGTCATTATACGCAGAACGTGACAAACCCGAATATAATGTGAATTTAATGTGAATTTAGTGTCCCTGGAGACACTCACTCGATGTCACCGCGTAAATATTCTGGCGTAACGAGACCTTTTCTAGTAGTTTGCGCGCACGAGGATATTTTTCTACAGTCCTGCAGTTCCTTATCAAAACTCATTTCATTGGTTAATCAAATCATGTGACCAATTAGCTATAGCGCCGCGCGCCCTGTGGTGCAACTTACTTTTATCGCGGGACAGAGGATGAGGGTTGGGACCACCGTTAGGGTCATATGGGTCTGGGTTTTGCTAACAGCTATACAAAGAAACACCAGGGCTAGCTATGTTCAGGAGGCTAAGGGTAGGGCTGGGGCATGTAAGGGTATTATTAATAGCTAGTACTGGATCTGGGACCCAGGTGGCTAAGGGTTAGGGCTAGGGCAGGTAAGGGTTTAACTATATATAACTAATTGTATAATGGGCATTCTGACCAGGGCAGGCTAGGTCAGGGTTTTACTATATGTAATATGGGGTGATTGGGATCAGGATAGGCTAGGTGTTAGGGTTTGGGCCAGGGTATGTTTGAGACTTTGCAAGGAAACAGATTTTGTCTTTGGATGTTATTGGAAATTAAGGTTACAATGAATGGAAACATATGAATTGGAGAGGAAAACATTTCAAAAACATAAATTTTGTTACAGATCTACTTAACTACACAAAATAAAACATGACAACATCACAAAAACGAAACAAGTGTTCATAATAAGTTTTAAGACAATTGATAAATAAACCTGTGCAAATAGTCTCTAGCGATAATTTCATTATCCTTCTTAGTCTTCAGCATGGAATTGAATTGCTTGTCCACTATCACCCTATTATGCCAGTAGTCCATAAGTCTGTTGTAAGAAAAATAATGAAACAAGTTTTGCTGTGAACTACTTTGTAGTCTCGTTAATTTAATTTTTGAATTAATAACTTCAGACAAAACGGATTTATAAGTTTTGAGCTCAAAACAGTTGGATTTGCAAGTTTCCTTTTTCATGCCCAGATTTTTGGCCATCATGAAATCTGTCTCCTACTACATAATGATCAGAAGAATACATCAAAGGATGTACCAGATCAGTTTTACAGTAGTACATGTGGTCATGGCAGATAGATCCATTGAACTCAAATGCCTTACATGAAACCTCTTGGTCCAGCTCTTTCACATGCTTCGTCTATAGTTGCATTAGTTGACAACTAATTGTATAATGGGCATTCTGACCAGGGCAGGCTAGGTCAGGGTTTTACTATATGTAATATGGGGTGATTGGGATCAGGATAGGCTAGGTGTTAGGGTTTGGGCCAGGGTATGTTTGAGACTTTGCAAGGAAACAGATTTTGTCTTTGGATGTTATTGGAAATCAGGCTAGGTCAGGGTTTTACTATATGTAATATGGGGTGATTGGGATCAGGATAGGCTAGGTGTTAGGGTTTGGGCCAGGGTATGTTTGAGACTTTGTGTAAAAACCGGGGTGTTTAGTTACACCCTAAGTGGGGTGTACTGGAACACTTTTTTGCATTGGGGTGTATTGTTACACTCATAGGGTGTGCTGTTACACTCACACTGCGAAACACTCTATGATTATACCAAAAAGAGTGTATTTTTGTCAGGAATAATAGGTAACACCCTTTCAGGAATACTTTTTTTACATACCAACATTTTATAATGAACCTGTTGACTTATAATAATTTTCTGTTGGTTTTGTTTTATTTGTTGTTTCATTGCAGCAATAAAGGCATGCTGGTATAACATGGAGCTGTGGATGAAGAACATAAATATTCATACTCGTTAACTGTTGTACTGTGCCAAGTATATTTTATTCATTTGATCACAAATAAACTGAGAGTCATTAAAAAAAAAATTTACTAGCCAGTCAGAGGGAGAAATGGTGAGCTTTAAGTTCTACAAAAATGTGACTTGGTTTTCTGCAATTTGATAGCCTCTCACCACACTCCACACTGCTTGAAGGTGCTCGTTTTAACTAATTGGATTTAGTTAACTTCTTGCATTATATTATTAAGCAAAATTAGAAAGCTAGGAACTGTAACATGGCTGATGATTAATTGAAGAAGAATCCCTCATAAGCGCAAGCATATCCAGTGTGCATACTACTGCACAGTTTTATAACCGGTGTAGTTTTTTACTTGATCACTCAGGTCCTTCCAGAGAAAGACACAATTAGATAGTGACCCCACCTTGAGTTTATAATGTCCCTCCAACGGCATTGATGAAAATGTAGCTACGTTAAATATTTGTTAGGCTATGTACTGTTGCGTAGACATAGGCGGCTCTGTGCATCTTGAACTACCGCCCTCAGGCCCTAAGTACTTCGCTGCGCTAGACGCTGGACCATTAAAAGCAGCCTCGCAAAGATACTGCATTTTCTCATGGAAAACCCTTTTCCAATTACGTGTAGGTAAGTATCGCCGGGTTAAATAAGTTTAAAACGCTTTACCATAATATAAGTAAAACTCTCGACTGGAAGTGGTCGTCTAAACTATTGTTGCGCGCTATAATTCAGCGAGCGAGCGAAGCGAGCGAAGCTGACTATCAGTCGTGTTCAATTGAGATTTCAGATATATATATATATATATGTAGGTATGTATGCGTACGTCAAAAAATTTCGCCCGCGCTTCTAATTACGTAAGTTAGGTAAAGCGTTCTCAGTTCCGGTATTTTTCAATTAACGAGCACGGAGAATCCTGCTGCACTGCCTTACGCAACTTTGTTTCAACCAAAAAGTTTATAGCTACTCTCTTCTTGGCGAAAGACTGAATGGCAAATTGTCAAGCTGCGCTTCTTTGCCACTGCTTTCGAAGTTTATTCAGGTAATTCTGTTATTGTTAACTCTTCATGCCTAATCATTGCTATTATTTAGCGATTTCCTTCACAAATTATCTTTACCTATACTCATATATTTACTCGCTCGCCATGCATTTGCGCTATTCGAGCGCACCACTAGTTATTGCTGTTTCAATAATTCAGCGAGCGAGCGAAGCGAGCGAAGCTGACTATCAGTCGTGTTCAATTGAGATTTCAGATATATATATATATATATGTAGGTATGTATGCGTACGTCAAAAAATTTCGCCCGCGCTTCTAATTACGTAAGTTAGGTAAAGCGTTTACAGTTCCGGTATTTTTCAATTAACGAGCACGGAGAATCAACTAAGTTTCAACCAAAAAGTTTATAGCTACTCTCTTCTTGGCGAAAGACTGAATGGCAAATTGTCAAGCTGCGCTTCTTTGCCACTGCGTTCGAAGTTTATTAGGTAATTCTGTTATTGTTAACTCTTCATGCCTAATCATTGCTATTATTTAGCGATTTCCTTCACAAATTATCTTTACCTATACTCATATATTTACTCGCTCGCCATGCATTTGCGCTATTCGAGCGCACCACTAGTTATTCAGCGAGCGAGCGAAGCGAGCGAAGCTGACTCTCAGTCGTGTTCAATTGAGATTTCAGATATATATATAGGTATGTATACGTACGTCAAAAATTTTCGCCCGCGCTTCTAATTACGTAAGTTAGGTAAAGCGTTCACAGTTCCAGTATTTTTCAATTAACGAGCGCGGAGAATCCTGCTGCACTGCCTTACCCAACCTTTTTTCAACCAAAAGTTTATAGCTACTCTCTTCTTGAAACAATTGTGAAGTCTTTGTCAAGCTACGCTTCTTTGCCACTGCTTTCGAAGTTCATTCAGGTAATTCTGTTAGTTTAGTCTGGGATCAGAGACTTTAGATTCTCTGATGCTAACTGAGAATGGAAGGGGGTTACACTGTGCACTACAGTTAGATGTAATTTCCTAATTTCTGTCCTATTTTTCTGTAAAAAGAGTCTGCTCGCTCGCCATGCATTTGCGCTATTCGAGCGCACCACTAGTAGTCTACTGATTCCTACTACGGCTACGCTACTGTGTCTTGGTGAACTTGAAGGAAGCTTCGCTGTCCCTACCCTGGCTTATGCTTCTGGGGTAAGTAGTTTTATGGCTAGCGGTCAGTGGGTTTCTAAGTATTTTAGCTGCACGGGGTCACCCAGGTCATTTTTTTCCCCTGGTGAAGTTGTGTTTCCTGAACAATTTTTTCTAAGCTATGTATAGCTACTGTATGAATTAATTAATTAATGAAAGTAAACAGCAAGGGTGGCCTGAATTATGATAGTGATATTTTGTGGTAGTTTTAGCTATATATTATGACAAGGGCTCGTCAGTTTGTTTGTTCCACAGTACTCTTGAAAATTTTCATTTCTTTGTGAGAAAGTGTGGGTGCATGTTGGAATGGTTTCTAGTTACTGAATTGTTCCAAAACATGCTCCACCAAAATTATCCTCACTCATAGTTTTTCCCATGGCCACCCTAACATCCTTTAGTGTGCTCCTGGACAATGAAGGGGAGATAATTATTGCATACAGCTCAACGTATTATTATATTTTCTACTTTGTTTTAAGCCCATGGTTTCATGCGGGTTATGGGAGCCCTGGGATTCCCACCCTAATTTTTTTTACCCCTTCTGAATTTATTTCAATGTAAGTTATGAAAAAAATGTAGGAATTTGTAGTAGTTTGTTGGAAGTTTTCGTGATCAGGACTTCACCATTTTCATGTGGCTAAACGGTTTTTGTGACTTTACAAATCTTTCTCTTATCTCTCTCTCTCTCCCCCCTCCCCCCCCAGTGAAAATCGTGTATGAAATGAAGTCCTGTCATTCTAGTTCATGCAATTCTGATAAACTTCAGGGTTTCCAAAATGAGACTGGCCAAGTACACCAGTGTTTCCCACCCCCAGCGCAGGATCCAGTATGACACCCTGATAGCTTAGTCATCATATGCTTTTTCTGAAGTAAGAGTATGTTCTTTCCCCAATTTCTAATGTCACTATGAAGCATTTGTGCATTTGTCAGCTGATGTGAGAATAGGGAACAAGAATTTTCTTCTGTTGGCCTAATATGTTGGCTTCCAGTATTCAGATGTGCAGTGATGGAAGAAAAATGGCCATTTTTCACATGCAGTTCATAGAATAAGACTAGGACAAGTCATAGGAGCTATGACAACCACTAAGGTCATAAGCAACTTGGCATGATACAGTATAGTATTGATGATCATTACCAAATGCAAGTCGTATGACCTCATAGAGGTAGTTGCAGGTCTTATAAGTCACGATGTGGATTTGGGACTGGTAGACAGTTAATTTGCTAATTTTTTTCAACAGACAATGTTGGTTAGTGATTGTTGTTGTTTTTTTGTTACCCTAAGCGCGTATGCGCAAGAGGTTTGTAGTATGTAGTTTCCCTGTCAGTCTGTCTGTCATGCTCTGATTTTGGAGATTACTGACAATTAACTGTGATTTAGGTATGAACTTATTCAGAAAGAAGATTTAGGTCCTTTTATTGTGCTACTTTTTTTTAATTTGGGGCTCATTGTTGATAAAACGTGAAGCTTTCAGCTCCACATTGGTACCAGCTGGGTAACTCCCCCTAGCGTCACGTCATAATCACTTGACTTCTTGCAGCCCGCAGTGTAGTTTGCTTTATGCTCAGGGAAGTTAACCGATGGATTTGAATGAAGTGAAGTTCACATTGAAAAATTATAGCAGTGAGTGTTTCTGGCTAGTTTAGCTTCTCTTATGAAGACAGCATTCCCATGTACTATTTTCATTACTTGAGCTATATTGATGCCTCATTAAAATAGCTAACAGATTGCTTTGTTCTTTTTGAAGGAGATTATATTATTATAATAGCTAGGTAATGTTTAATAGCACTGAGGGTTCGCAGCTTTGCTGCTTCATTTGTTTTGTTTTTGTTTTGTTTATTATTCTTATTTAAAGCTTATCTGTATTATATAATTTATAGCCAGTACACAATGTTTTTTGTACGGTAGTGAAGAGGTGGTGTAGTTTCACTGACCATACACACCCTTCCTTCTGCTGGGGGGAAAGGCATTATACTTGTGATGTGCTTCAGTAAAAAAAATTGACATATAAGGTCAAAGGGTAAAATTCATCTTTATAAAATCATCATGCACAATTTGTTTGAACAATTTACACGGCCGACTTTTTTAAATTAGCGTACAAGCAAAACAAGGTTTTCCAAGAAATTATTGCACTGTATACATCCTAACTCTATATAAGACTTGCTTACTAACAAAAGAAACAGGAAGGAACCTAAGAAGCTTAACACACAAAGCAGCAAATGTATATTTATTGTTTGTTCTTAGCTAGTCAGCACATGTAACACACAACACTCTCACATGCACGCGTTCACTGGATATACCAACACAAGATATACATTGTAGTCTCTTGGTAGCTTGGCATGTTGGGCAATGGATTTTCAAGTACAAACAGCGATGACAAACAGCGCGTTGTTAACCAAGGTAACGAATGAACACAACAAATGTGAGTCAAAGTACAAAAGTTACATACATGCGTCCAAGCATATATGATTTATACAATCATATATCCCTGATTTTTTGTGTTGTCCCTGATAGTGTCTCGCTCGCTGCCAATTATTGCAGATATAATTACCACGGTTGAGCTTTGTATGTGTGTGTGTGTGTGTGTGTGTTTGCAATTGCATGACTTTTAACTTCATTCTCATATTCTACCACTGCTCTGCATTTTATCACGTGATGCCAGGAATGATTCTCTCTAAGAAAGTTGCTAGCTGTACTAACTTTAGCGATGATGTTTCAGCTCATGACTTAAAGCCGTAGTACTAGTGGCTGGACCCATCGGTTTGCTTCCTAACCACAGTTATATGGTATTGCTCTATCTTGTGTAAAACCAGTGTTGTTGTTATTCAGGGAGCGGAGGAATGAGGGCTTGTACATCTCCTTAAATCTAGTTTGCTGCCCTTCCCCCACCCCTTAGGGATTAAAGACATCCTAAAATTAATATTTACAAGGGAAAAAATAGAATACATTGATATGTGATTATTTTTTTCCCCCAAATGTCAATTAGTCATCATTAGATTACAATGGCTAACCTAATTCTTGGTCTAATTTAATCAGCGTCATTTGTACTAAACAACTTTCCACATAAGCAGTGTAGGGCAGACTGTGGCAAGTGCATTGGGGATGCTTAGCTTGTACTATCTATTGTGCTACTAAATTATGACACGGAGCAGTAATATCTTTTGGGGCTAAGGAAATAATAAATGTGGTCTTATTGGATAAAATGCTTTCTTCGTGATTTCATCAATTGATAAACTTTTGTTTTGTTTTTTGGTGTCCAGAGGCATGGAAGATTTTGGAATAGGGAGGCTCCACTGCACTTGAGTTAGACAGGGAAGTACTTTGCTTCCCTTTGCTCCCCTCCTCCCATCATCCACATGCACACACACACACACACACACACACATATCCCAGATAGTTTGACTTTCGTGGAGACATTTGCCCCAATTTTTCATAACAGTTTTTGGTAGTTAATATAAATATAATATAATATGGAAGGTACTGTACTAAACTAGCTTGATTCTCTTAAAAAATGTCTACATGTGTTAAAATTACAAGCACGAAAACACAAATCTGAGAATCTTGAATTATGTTGAGCTAGTTTTACTTGAGACATACACTTTCAATGTAGGAGTGTGAAGTGGCAGGTGTAATGGTGCAGTGACTACTCCACTGGTGTACACGTGATGACTCCTGGACTTCAATACAACTAGAGGTGAGGAACTCTGGAATGACTTCTTAACTCCACTAACAAGAAAGAGGCCTTGTGAAATTATTTTTTTATTTAATATAAATCATTTTAATTGACTGGTAGATATTTCCATTTAATGCACACTTAGACAACCTGAAATATATAGGGAGCGACTTAAAGTCTGAACTTTTAGAACTCTTGTCACTTCATTTACTAACAGAATAATCCTTTGAAACCATTTGTATGTGTGGCCGGACACACACACACACACACACACACACACACACACACATTATATTGATTCAACTTTTCATTTGTAAAGTATTGAATTTAAATGAAAGGTGAATAGTTCCCGAATCATTTGGTCAATGACCTGACGATAGCCATGCACAATCACCTGGTCTCACACACGCACACACATAGCTACAGTAGTGAAATAAGTGAAAGAAGAAAAGTAATGGTACAGATGATAGTTAGTCATTTGTTACACAGGGGCTGACGTCAAGTATTTCCATGGTCCTGTGATTTCCAGATAATGTAAGATTCATTAACCCTTTCACCGCCAAGTTTATGACGACATCGGTAACATGAAAATGTAACTAGTGACGTGCTTGAGCACAAATGGCGAGCGAGCCTAATACTACACTGGAGTGTTAAACGTTTGGTTTTAACTTCTAATATTCAAGCTACTAAAAAAAAGTGGAGTTTTTAAATCATGTATTATACGGTAAAGGCATTCAATGCCATAGTAACCACTCCCCGAAACTGTTTCAATTGAAACAAAAAATAAGTCACGTTCTTTAAACTTTTTCTTTGGGATATTTTTGTAACGCACAATACTTTCACATAACTGAACATACGTACGCAAGGCTTACCTTCGTGTTAAATGTAGTTGACAATAAATATTCAAGTAAATACTGTTGCATAGGGCTTATAACTATGACAAATAGCGTATTAACTTACCACCGCAACTAACTTGATAGAAATGGAACTCCAGTAAGTTTTTGAGTTTAAACTGCACCCACAAAAAAATTCAAAGTGTCAGTAAACAATTCAATTTCTAGGATGATACGGGTAATGATCGTTAAACCGGAGGATACTGTTTGGGACGGGGTCGAATGCTGAGTTAACTCGAAAATACGAGAGGGTCAAAGTACACAATGGCATACATACGTCTAACATATAAACAAACAAACATCCCCGATTTTAAATTGTGTTACCCCTGAGAGTGTCTTGCTCGCTCTGCTCGCCAATAATATTTTTATTTTTTTTCCTGCACAGACATTCAGCAACGAGATATGTTTTAAAAGCAGGTACAGTCAAAACTGTTTACTATGATGCAAAAAAAAAAGTCTATTAGTCCAACAAATAGCTACAAATTTGGACTTACTGTTACCAACCATACTAACTGAAATTCAATTTCTGAATGTCTCAGAGCTGTGGTTCAAACAGAGTACACGCTTATTCATCTTCTATTTGATGGATTCTGAGCTTCTCAACCTCGTACTATTAAATATTTTTTGGAGGACAAACAACTCAACGGTTAGCGTTCCAGCAGCCATATTTTTTTTTAATTGTAAAAAACAACAACAACTAATACCTGTACTATCATTTCGATTTTAATACAGGAGAACAGCCGACCAAATGCAAAACGCCACGTGGCGTCTACGGCGGTGAAAGGGTTAAGAAGACCTGAACCCTGCAGTACATAGCTACACTTTCATCAATGCCATTGGAGGGACATTATAAACCCAAGGTGGGGTCACTATCTAATTGTGTCTTTCTCTGGAAGGACCTGGGACCTGAGTGACATAAGTAAAAAACTACACCAGTTATATAAAACTGTGCAGTGATATAGGTAGTTAGTAAACTGGGTGTGGCACCAGCGGTATTAATTATGGCGAACTTGTACATTTTACACAAGAATGCTTGATCATAATGAAGCCACTTTGGCAAGTGCTCCAAAGGAGACCTACAAAATCTTTGTCTAATAATTGACGAGGAAATTCAATGCCTACTGTGCTGGTGTATATTTCCAAGTAAAATAGCTCTACTTGTGTTTTAAGTCAGTGACTTTAAAATGTTTTGCTTGTGGTTTTGAGGTGTGACTTTGTACCTGAAATTAATTCTGCAATTTGCCAAAAAATTGATGCTACTTGGTAACACTGTAGAATGTCATTATCCAAACACTTCAGTTAACCGAACACCATAAATCTAATAATAGCATGTACAAACAAGAATACATAATACTATATTACATAATTATAATACGTTTTCTGTTTTGTTCAGTTCTCTGAACATTTAAATTATCCGAACACCTCCCAGTCGCAACTTATCCAGATAACTGACATTCTACTGTATACCATTTCATCTGTCCTCCTGTATACACACATCAACACTTCACGCATAGTTACTTGACTGCAGCCATTCGTGTCATTTACCAGCCGTATATGTCTTGGTTTTGTTGTTGGTGGTGAGGCGTAAATCCACCACAGGGAAGGTCAAATAATAAAAAATAAAGAGAAAATAATGAAGTTAATAATAAAGTTCTCGAAGGACCAGAATTCTTATAATGGCATCTAATTAGTCAGTCAGATATACAGAGGCTCCCGCCAGCACTTAGACTTTATTTGCGCAAGAATAATAATTGATTGCGAGTTGGTACAGATTATATAGGGTGATATGGTATAGAACTAAGATAGGTAGGAAGTAGGTGGAGATTGAGATGAATATGATTAAGTTTTAAGATGAGAGACGCCCGCAAGCTGGCCAAATGTAAGGTGTGGGTGTTAAATGATGAGGTAAATGTGGTGGTAATCAATAACAGGTTCTGTTCCAAGTTCAGACGGATAGCTGTAGGTCAGTTCTTCCTCCTTTGTGGGGGTGGTTCCGACAAGACAGTTGTTGTTGTTTTGTTTTATCAGTTCACACACTTCACTACTTTGAAGTTTTGCTCAGTGCAGGTTTGTGCCATTGGCATTAAACTGAGAAGGCAGAACTGCCGTATGTGTATACTGAATGTTTGACATCGTGGTTCCTATGTGATTGTGTAGATGAGCATTAATAAAGATATATATGCAATAAAGCATTCCTTAAGGCAGTAATACTTAGGTGAGATGTATTTTTAACTATTCTAGTGCGAGAGTTATATCTGAGTTCAATCAAATGATGTCTAAATTTATTATCCAGCTATTATGTATTTATATGTACCATACTGCTCTGTGTGTGTGTGTGTGTGTGTGTGTACATGTGTGTGTGTTATGTGTTTTGCAGAGTACTGAAGTCTTTTTGCTGTACTTCATGTGACAGACTAAAATTAGTTTACTAAAGGTATGTTTAATTTTTTGTGTTAGTTGTTGTACAAATATTTTTGTGGATGATTCTCTCTTTCACGGCTTTTTTTTTTTTATTTTTATTTTTTTTTTAACCATACAAATTTTTTTTAAATGTTTGGCTGTCACCAGGAATTGAACCTGGACCGCTTGCTTAACACACAAACACTCTGTGGCTGAGTGATAATTTTCCAAAAGTGGGTGTATGCTCCTCTTTTTTCTTTCTAAGGCGCCACACAGCTTATTGTGTAAGGAAGTCCACATCAACCGAACAGATCGATTTTCAAAGAGAAGTTTTGGCTAGACGGTAGTATAAATTACAACTTTCTATCTAGAATGATTTGCAAGTTGGAAATAGAATAGCTTTGGTATTGTGACTGAAGACTACTCTTTGTTTCTTATGTGCCAGAAAGTTAACAATGAATACATGAAGTGACTAAACCAGCTATTAATATTGTTTTGCTAGTTATAATTGCACTACCAGAATGCTTTTGTTTTGCTATCTCGATGGTTTCTCAAAGGTAATGCTTTTTGAAAGCATGAGCAGAGTGCTTGTGATAAATACGCAATAGATGCACTTTGAACAATGCCAGCTCTACTAAATGCTTCAGATGCTGTTTACTGTGGTTTGGTATATCACACCTCTTACACCACACTCAATTCCTGGCCAGACCACTTAGAAATGCCAGAGAAGCCCCTAATCGAGTGGTCTCATGTTGGATTCCTACTGATAGACAAACATTTTTTTTTAATTTCTTTTTATTGTTTTTAAAAAGCCTGTGAAAAGATACATATGTGACCGTCTACGGGGAAAATCGGGCAGCATGCGTAGACGTCGCAAAAAGATCGATTTAGTTCTTAAAATTGTATTAAATAAGCCTAACGAAGGGAACGGTTAGGCGATATATAGCGGGAATGGCTAAAGCTACGGCGATAAAACTTGGAGAGCTTAATATCTGCTTGCGAAGGAGTCTATAAGTGCCAAAAATAAAATTTTTCGTTGGGGCCACGTTGTCCCCGTATTTCCTGTAGACGGTCACATATTGGATTCCTAGTGATAGACAAACATTTTTTTTTTTAGTTTCTTTTTATTGTTTTCAAAAAGCCGGTGAAAGAGAGAGAATACATCTAATGAGAAAAGAAGGCTGAGAAAGAAATTGTGAAATATTTTTATGCTCTTGATTTTTAGATGCAGTGAACAGTGGAATTCTGCTGATCCTCGTCGTATGGCAAAACAAGCACAGAATTTTGTTACCAGTGTAGGCCACTCCCCCACAAGAAGGTGGTGGCCCCTAGTGAATTGTCCTTCTCAAGATAACTGGAAAGGAAGCTGCGAACATTCTTAACACCTGTCATTCTATCATATCCCACTTCTTTGTGCATTTTCATTGAACCCACTGGGTTTTCTTTTCTTTGTTTGTTTGTTGTTGCTTTTTTGTTGCTTTTTTGTTTGTTTTTTTGTTTTTTGTTTTGTTTTTTGTTGGTTATACTTATTGATAGTTTTGTGCAGTAACTCATTACGCAGTGAAACCTCACACAACAGGAGTGGGAGGATTTGTGGAGGAGGTTAACTACAACTACAAATATATTTCTATTACAACAGTGGTTACATTCATTTTGGCTGTTGTACGGAGTCGGATATGAAGTCCACAATAAGCAAGCAGTGCATACTAATCCACCACTAAAACCAGCAAATATGGCATTGCAGCATATATTATAGATACAGAGTAATCAAAATAATGTAACTCGTTCAACTTCAACTATTTCACTTTTACTTGTAGTTCTACTTAGTCAGTCATGCACTGGTAAAAATTGTTACTGTGGCAGATATTTTAGACTTACAGTAACATAAAAGTACCAACCAACAAAGCTAAATTCTAGTGAGTATGTAGAGAGACTTGAAATTTGCGTCATAACAACCAGTTAGCTACAGAATGGACGTATGTTGAACAACCTCGACATTTTGTATGGAAACACTGTATAATAGTGCATAGCTACAGTGAATGTTCTTCCTGCCCCATCCAATTAGATAATTTATTGCTTATTACTCCTTGGAACAAGCAAACCTCTAATTTATGATCTGAAAGATTGCTCTTGATTTGTAGGTTCTCTTTTAGAAAGTTTGTGATAAAATTAATAATGATCACTCCGATCACTGGAGTTCATATTTTCCATTGCTAGTAGCTACTGTTTTGGTTAACTAAAACTAAAAAAAAACCCCTTAGTTTGAAGAACAGCTATATAAACTAATAATGGAGAAGATAGAAAATTTGATTAAAACTAAAATTACCCTAGAGTGGATGACAATTAATATTACAATTAGCTAAGTAAACATATAGCTATGAACCTCTCTACAATGGATTTCTGGAAAAGCAACCTTAAATCTCAACGACAGCAAACAGTATGCGCAAAATGATCTTCCACAATCTAAAATAGCTAACCTCTGAAAACTTAACAAAGATCAAAACATTTGTCCCCATGCATGGGTGGCCTTTGTAAAGAGTTTTGCTGTAAAAAAAAATACAGTACAAATATGTCATATAATCAACCCATATTATGGGTTGATTATATGTATGTTTGTATGCTTTTCTCACCTAATTTAGATAAGCATTCTCAAATGTTTCCCACAACGCTCTTGTGCGTGCATAATTCATCAGCGACCTCGCCTAGTTTCCAACCTGACGTTATAACCAATAAATTCATCATCGATTCTTTAATATTTGAACAACAATTTATTGTTCGTTGGAGCAAAGTTAAATTCCGAGATCATTCGAGTCCAGCCTGGATCATCAGTGTGTACATACTTTCAGAATTGTTTGTAAAACGACTGTAACTATAACAACAGTCCGCGCCCACCTAGTCAGCGTTAAAAGGAAGGTCGATTTTCTCGTGTCCAGTCTCCGTAAGTAATACACAGCTTGTGCTGGGTGGAATGGCCATGTAAGAAAGGTTAGAGATGTTTAGGTGGCTATACTTTATTCGGGGGCTGCATATGCACGTGCAAGTTGAGACTTATGGCTAGCTATAAGAAAATGTATTTACTGTCTGTTGGCTCTTGTGTATGTAAGTGAGATTGTTATGTTTCTGTTGCTGGATACTTAACCTGACCTTTCTTAGGTGATGTAGCTAAACTTGGCTGGTTGCACCAATCACGGGTATCCACTGTGTGATCTTATTTTTTTGGATATGCACATGTGCAGGGCTTATGTCAGAGTAGTATATGGCACACCTAAAACTGTAACTAAATCATACAATTAATTGAAGGTGTTTGTTGGTTTCTTCTACTACCATGCCTTCTGTCTCAAAAAATAGATGGCTCTATTTTTTCTCATCCATGACATGATCAATGAATTACACCAAAATGTATAGCAATGACCTATAGCTGGCTACAGTGTACATGCCATGGCTCCGTCTTATTCATTATACATGTGCTACAGTGTACGTGTGCTCAGTCTCCATGACTGGTTTATTCATTATACATGTTCTACAGTGTACATGTGCTCAGTCTCCATGGCTGTGTTTTATTCATTATACATGTGCTACAGTGTACATGTGCTCAGTCTCCATGACTGTGGTTTATTCATTATACATGTGCTAGTGTACATGTGCTCAGTCTCCATGACTGTGGTTTATTCATTGTACATGTGCTACAGTGTACATGTGCTACAGTGTGCATGTGCTACAGTGTACATGTGCTCAGTCTCCATGACTGTGTTTTATTCATTATACATGTGCTAGTGTACATGTGCTCAGTCTCCATGACTGTGGTTTATTCATTGTACATGTGCTACAGTGTACATGTGCTACAGTGTGCATGTGTTCAGCCTCCATGGCTGTGTTTTATTCATTGTGTTTAGTTTCCATGGGAGGCATGACAGTGACAGATAAGCCATACCAGTGTAGTGTGTGTGAGAGAGCATTCATACGCAAGCAAGACATTGGTAGACACAGATGTGTGACTACTCGTTGAAAACATTAGTTACTGTGATTTAGACTTATCACTTGTGGAAGAGAAGCATCATCCAATATGGGTGGCTTTTTTTCAAGGTTCAAGGTGTGTGTGTGTATATATGTATGTGTGTGTGTATATATGTATGTGTGTGTGTATATATGTATGTGTGTGTGTATATATGTATGTGTGTGTGTGTGCGTGTGTGTGTGTGTGTGTGTGTGTGTGTGTGTGTGTGGTGTAGTGGTTGTGTCCTTGGCTCAGGGCCTGAGGGTCTTGAGTTCAAGCCCCACACTCAGGCAGCTTTCCATCTTGTTTTCCACCTGCCTCCCACCAGCCCCACAAGTCCACCCAGCTGTGATTGGGTACCTGGCATTTACTGGGTTGCAAATTCAAGGCCTTTTCTCATGAAACAGCAATGGTCTAGGTGGGACTTCAGGTGCCTACATCACTTGCTGTGAGGACAGGCTTGTGCTCCTGCGAGAGTTCCTAGCCCGGCTCTAGGAACTTTGCTTGTACGACTCGCAGTGCATGCTTAGTGCACACAGGCATCCTGGCTCTACCAGGTGCGCATAACCGCTAGCGGTTGCAAGATAATTAGCTTTTTGCATGTGTGTGTATACACATGTTTCTAATATACAGTGAGATATGCCACAGAGTAGTGAGGTCATATGCTCCCTATAGTGAAGCTAGTCTAAAAAGGCTATGCTTTATTTGTGTATGTACATTGATTTTCCCACAAATATTGGGCATTTGATGTGGCATACATCAACAACAACAGTTCACTTTCTGTGCATTTCAATGTAATGACATCACCGTGAGTTGGTCAACATCTATTACACTTCTATAATATCCTGAAGGCTTCTTTTTTTTTCTTTTTTTTTCTTTCCAAATATTTGCTTACCAGCAGCCCTACCCCTCAACTAATGTTTCCTTGGACAAGATCAGTGGGTCTGTGCTAATGAACCATCTATTTACTAATTAGTGTACCTACTTTGGGGCAGGTGAGACAAAAACAACTGGGGGGGTGAGGTTATTACACTGAAACCTCTCTATCCAGAACTGTGTGGGACCAAACCTAAGAAATGTCCCCTAACTCAGAAACACATTCAAGTAACATTCGCTGGTAGCTTTAGAACTGTTCAGATTAACCTCACTGACTTTCCTTCTTATTTTCTGCTATAATTATCTCGAGCTTTCTTGCTAGAGTTAAAATGCTATACTTGAGTGCCGTGACCTTTCTTCCATTCCCTCCAGTCGTTAAGTTCTAGAACTAGTGGGGCCCACTGAACTAGCATCTTGATTTCCATGTTCCACTCTCCTCAACACCGCAATTGAATTCTCAAAGTAACACGTGAAAATATTTACACAATTTTATTCATTGATTTTGGTTTGGTAGCTTATTAACAGTCATTCACTGTTTATTAGTGTCTGGTAGACAGAGGTGTCCGTAACTTAGACGGACGGATAAGAGAGGTTCCAGTGTATCTGCAATCTTCTTGTTGATATTTTATCAGTTCATCCTAGTTACCTCAGTTTATACATTTATATATTATTAAGTATTCTCCACAGTATCTACTTTCACATTTACACACACATATATATATACATGTAACTCTTATTAACACTCAGCACGCATGCTCGAGAGAATTATAGTAGTGTGTTTGTCAGTCTGTCTGTCTGTTAACATTCGATTTCATGAATGGCTCAGAACTAACCTTTAAACAAGTATAACCTAACCCAGTATGAGAATTTAAGACTTTTTCAAATTTCGAGCTAGTTTCCTAGGAAATATGGAGAAACTTCAGCTCCAAACAAGCGCAAGCTAGATGCAACAAACCTTGCCTTTTGCGTACATGGTTTTACATCATACAGCAGTCATGTGATCATTTATAGTTCATGTATTTTCTCTTAACCGCGTGTGTCCTCGGTAGTTAGAAGTTAAAGTAATCTGAAAAAATCTTAGTTGTGTAATAATGCGCTGAGGGTTTGCACCCTTGGTGCTCTAGTTCTGTTCAGTCCTTCCTATTTTTCCTTTACTACTTTGTGCTTTCATTTTTCTATTTGCTATACTTAAGCTTATCCATACTGTTTTATATTCTTGCTTGCTTTTGTGTGTCTTTTATTTTGTTTTGTTTTATGTTCTGTAATTATACTTCATTCTGGTTGAATTTGAGACTGAGTGCTGATAGGGATCTTGAGCATACTGGGAATAGTGGATAAGCCTGAGTCAGTGTATGTAATTAAGTCTCGAGATATTTTAGCTTTTTTTCCTTTGTTTTTGTTTGTAGTTTTTGCGTGATAGTTTGGTCGAGTTAGTATGGCTTTACCTGATTGTTATGTGCTACTCTAAGCTACTCATCTTGGCTTGGACCATTACAAAGCTCGCTCCGAAGTAGTTAAAACTATCTCCCAGTATACTCCAAAACTGAAGAGTGCTATTCTGGAACTCAATACAAAATTTTATGGGAATAGAAAAAAAAACGCAGCTTCCCACTCTATAATGACCGAATGGATCACTTGAAATGTTTTGAGAATGCACTGTAAATGTGTGTGTGTGTGTATGTGTGTGTGTGTGTGTGTGTGTGTGTGTGTGTGTGTGTGTGTGTGTGTGTGTGTATGGTGTAGCTCTGGGCCTGAGATCCTAGTCCAAGCCCCACTCTGGCAATTTTCCATTTAGTTTTTTCTTCCTCTGCCTCCCACCAGCCCCACCAGTCAACCCAGCTGTGATTAAATGCCTGGCATTTGCTGGGGTGCAAATTCAAGGTAATGAAACAGTGTTGGTGCCCACATCACTAGTTTATTTGTTACAATAAAATGAACTACTACCAGACTCCCCCAAATGTATACCTGAATTTCCCTATAAATACATAAAAAAATGTTTACTTGGAAACTCTGGTGGTAAGGTGCTTATGTGTGTGTTTGTGTGTGTGTGCAGGAGTCTTGACACATGTACATACATGAGTGTTTGTGGGTCCCTCATCTGAAATTACATGGATGAGATCAACCAAGATGTAGTTGTGGTTATGTGACTTATGTGATAATGTTTGTTGTGTGTTCATGATTGCATGGTTGGCAGTCATCAGCTATTCTTGGTGAGGGACTATTGCCTCAAAGCAGTCTCTCTTGTGTTTTTATTTTGTTGTTCATTGGTGGGTGTTTTTTTGTGGGGTCATTCTACACTTGTAGATTTACTTGATTTCAATTGTGAAATTCTGAAAAAATATTCAGTAAATTTGTATTGGTATTTTGGCACTTGAATAGGGGGAAAAAAGAAGTACAGGAAACTTTTTATAGTATTGAGAACAATTCAAAAACCAACTATTCAAAGTTGGAAATGGAGCTCAAATACAGTCCATCTGCAGTAGAGTAGCTGTTGAAGCTGCTGCATGAAAACTAACTTATGATCATTAATACTAATTTACATTTGAACTAGTTCACGCCTTCATTCACTCACTAGTATTCCTATTTCTGTCTCTTGCACTAATTACTGTTAGAATTACTCTCTTATACTGATTGCTTTCTCTTCCTTCAGTTGTTGGTTCTCTCTCTAAAACTGTGATTTGGACTTTTCTCTCTCTATTATTTTTGGTATCATCTCTCATTTTGGAAGGTTACTACCTCTACTAGTTGTTTTGCGCTCACCGACTGCCTTTGATGTTGTTCTTGTAATTTACTATTAATAATATTTATTCGTAAATTGTATACATACACTTGAACTAATTCTGAAGGCGAGTCAAACGGCTGGAATTTACAACCCAGTCAATTGCAGCTATCATCAGTTTATTTAGTCATCGGTTGGGTCAAGTCGGTGGTCTAATTCAGTAGCAGTGATGCACCATAACAACCAAAGCAGTGTATAATGCTGCCATTGTGTGTGTGTGTGTGTGTGTGTATGTGGCACGAGGCAGGCAAGATGTGTTGCGTTTGTGTGTATGCTGGAAACAGTGTGGTTAATACAAATTGGAAATTGTGTTGGTATTATTCATTTCAAGAACTCATTGTGGAGACACGTGAATGTGTGTAAACATTGCATTATGACAGTTATTGTTGTTGTTGGCTATGATCTGCTGGTGCACTTCTCATCTTCATGTCATCAGTGTACACATCTTAGACTGAGGTGGGTACACGGATACATGGATGATTTCATCTTAGAGATGTTAACTAAAAGAGGCTACACTTTGTGTAAATTTCACTACAGTATCCGAACACCACATGCAATTACTCATTTGTTTTAACAAGGACAATACTACAAAGTTACCCAGTGCTAATTTTATGAAAATTTCTGAAATTTATGACTACTTCTGTAAGTTATTTGTGAGTAAGCAAAACATACTCTCAATTGACACATGTAAAAAGGACTTGATTACTTTTTGTTGGAATGTTGCTATGGTATTTGTATGATACCACTTGTGGGTAGTGATGGTGGATATTGTTGATTAATATTGGTGGTCTCTCTCTTTTTTTTTTTCTCTTTTTTTTTTTTGTGTGTGTGTGTGTGTGTTTGTGTTTGAACTAAATGCAGCATCACTACATGACACAAAAAGTTTTTAAAAAATGCAGCTGTTAGTTGTAGTATAAGAGAACTGTCATCTGCTGTATTACTCACATGTACATGTATTAACCACTTTCATAATTCTACATCTTATATTTAGAATACATTGTTTTGGTGACTTTGCAGATATATGAATGGGCAACATAGCATAGCAGTGAACATCATTTCCTGGTATCATTAATCCACCATGGAGTCAGAGAGTGTGTAGAGCATTTGGGCATGTCCTATACTTTTAGGATAACAAGGCATCATTATGTGTCCACCTTCACCATGAAATATCTTACTATAAGTAATACTATATCTTGTGCCTAATGAATATAACATCATGGATCAATGAAATGAAAACAATAGCACTGTCTAAATTCCTGGTATATTGACATGAGCATGATAGCCAATTAAAATTTTTTAATAAATTGGTCTATCCAATTGTCTTCAAATTGCACTAAAAGAATATATAATCATATTTTCAACTCTTTGGACACAGGGATGCAAAGTATGTGGGTTACCTTCGTTAAGTTAGGGGAGAGAAATAGAGAGTGGGAGCACGACTTTATCTAAGTTAGTGAGCCTGACCTAGTTCTTCTCAGAAATTGTAGCGGATTGGCAGCGCTTTTGCTAGTTCATCTCGGAACTCATCCTCATCGACAGGCAGTCCGGTAACTTGATGAGGGCGTAGTTGCTATGCAAGGAACTAAGGTAGGGCTTGTAGTGCTGGTAGCACCAACTTAAACACGTTCCTATCACTAATTAAAGCTTGGCAACCATGAACCCAACTTGCAACGATGAATCCTGACTCTTTAAAAAGTGCATGGAAGTAATGTGTGTAGGTCACCTTATGTATGTGTGGGGCATAACCTAGACTTTAGGGACCTGGCATTTGTCTGGTAACCTAGTCTATGTGTTTGGTGCTGTGTGAGAGCCGGACATGTTGTCTCCACTAGTACAGTCCGTGCAGGTGGATGAGTGTTCATGTGCATAGTTTCAGGAGATGGGGCCTTTTCACCGACCAGACTAGACTTAATTTAAAATAAAATTTCTTTTATTGGATATAGTTATTTATCTGTTATTTAAAACTAGCTGTCTAGTTTGATCTATTATGTGAATCTGTTTCAAGCTACAGTACGGGTCAAAAGAAAGTTCCCATAGCAGATCACTATTTCTTTAATTCTCCCCTCCCCCCCCCCCCCCCCTTCCCTTCACTCCTCTTTATTGCTGTTTTTGTCCTAAAGGATTGGTGTGTGTGTGTGTGTGTGTGTGTGTGTGTGTGTACATTGGGCCATCACCTTGTCGTGGTGGAGGGACTTGAGTGTACCAATGAACCTCGGAGCTATGTTACCTTGGAATCTAGTATTCCTTTGTAGGGTCACCCATGGTGAACAGGTCTGAGGGGAGGTTCCAGACTAAGCATGGTCCAACCAAGCACACTGGAGTAGGTGGGTACAAGACCAGGGCATTGCCTCATGGTGCCACATGGACCCAATTCCAGTCTGTTCCAGCTACGGAGGGTTTGCATCCATCCTAGCTTTTCCATCTGCACGAGAAGTGGTGCAGTCTATCCTGCAGCTCAGTGCTGGTTGCTGGCTGACCAGATATTGGTATAAAATCCATTATGATCTTGAGCTTGTGCCAGTGATGTGCTGTGAGTATGGCTGTCCTGCTCCCCCCTATCTTGGGAGGCCAGGTGACCAATCATTCGCAGTGGAAGTCAAGTCAAGTCAAGTGTGTACATGTGTGTGTAAGTATGTGAGTGTGTTTGTAAGGTACCATAACACAATCAGGTCATATACATATCACTTCACTAGCATCATCACTGCAAGTTATGTACATACCTTCAAGGACATGGTTGGCTGGTTTGTTGTTAGTAGTGTGGTTAATTTGGTTGGAGATAATATGTTGTGGTTGTGCTACATATTGATGAGACAGTAGTAGGAGTAGGACTACCCAAACACTAGAACACCACAGAAGTATTTAATTCCTGTTGTCAACCCCATATTTTTTCAAGCCATAACAGACCCTCTTCTGAGGTGTGTACATGCATGTGTTTGTGTGTGCATATGATGAATGTCATAATCTAAACTATATCTGTGTGTGTGTGTGTGTGTGTGTGTGTGTGTGTGTGTGTGTGTGTGTGTTCAGTTGTTTGGCTGGAACAAGGATAATGTCATAGCAACTGGCTCCTCAGATGGGATAGTCAAGTGAGTTTGGGGTTCCTTATCTATCATCCTTTTTTCTGACCTTCTTTTCTTTTCTTTTCTTTTTTTCTCTTTTTTTTTCCCCTTCTTCCCTGCCTGCCTATATTGAACTATGGTGTGGCTTATTTTTGCCATAATCACTAGAATAGTCCAGCCATTTTAAGGATGGACCCCAAACTAATAGCAAGAAAGTACTTCTCAGCAGTTTTCTCTTTAAAAAAAATGAGCTTATTAACATACTGCAAGTCCTAAGGAATCAAACTAGGGGAACACCCTGAAATTGACTCTCGTTGTTAAAACAATATTTGCATCAAAATAATATAAGATAAAGATAGGTCACTGGGAAGAATAATTTACGCATCACGTTTCTTGGCCTTACATTATTACTGATTTTGGATTTTGCTGCTCGTATAATGAAGCCATTGGAAGAGGAAGGGGTAGGATGCAAATACTATTTTGGGTACCCTTTATCTCCTGAAAGAGACATTGATAGTTATGATGTATCGTTGCTTTAAACATAGGGAGCCAGTATGCTGTGCTGTGCTGTGGTGGTGTTACCCCAGGTCTGATGTCACACCTGTCTTTGAAATGAGACAGCTCTGGTCCATGATGACATTTTTGAGGAAATGGTGAGAGATTTTTTTTAACTAACTACTAAAACTTTGATTTGACCCAATGCTCACCTCCCTCACACACACATGCACCAACACACATTCACATACATGCACAAGATCCCTGATGATGTCATTTAAATTTAAAATTTTTAATATTTGTTTTCCCTTTTATGTTCTACTTGCAGGATGTGCTCTATGGAGAAAAGGCATCAGTGAAGAAGATAATTGTCTTCTAAATTAACTACCACACAATTTTGATATTGTTATATTTATCTTATATACTGTTGACTTATTTAATTTTATACAGAGACTGATTTTATTATAAGAAATGTTATTTAAAATTGCATATTATTATTATTATTATTATTATTATAAAAAAAATAAATTAATAAATGAATTAAGAAATGAGTAAATAAAGGATAATGGTAAATTTATTTATTGAATATGATGAATAAGTTAGTTGCCTGTATGCCTAAAATTGCTGCCGTAATTCCCTGTTGTACCACTACTGACAGCCGCTGAAGGAGGAACTGTGTAGAGCGAGGGTCTCCCGTGGCCAGGTGGATGCGCCTGCCTAACTTCTCTAGAAAAGATAGGGTAGAGGGCCCTATAGCGCCTGAGGTCTCTTATGGCGACAGGCTGTATAATAAACTGAGGTGCCAGATGTGCATACTTGGCAGACTTCCTGGATGCAACACCTCCAGCCTTCAAGGTGGCCCGACTTTCATATGAGGAAGCAAAAGTATCAGGACATGTTGCATCCCAGACCAGAGGATGACCTGAACTCCAAGGTACTAGGGTCATGCCATCTGGTCTTTGGCCATCTGAGCATGAAAGGCCAGGGGGTTCGAGCCTCGAAGGGATCCCAGCTGTGGAAAGCGAACGCTTTATGATATCATTAAGGGATGCATGTCGAGAATGCCTTCCCTCGCTTTTCCGGCAACACAGTCCATGAAGGCCGAGTGAGGAGACCTCAGCACCGCAGAACTGGCAATGATGGGGGGCACAGATGGCAGTGCCGAGTCTCAGGCCGACAGCTATCCGAAGTGAGGGGTTGTCTAAACGGAGGCCAACGGAGGAGATAGGGAGAGCCTGCAACCAAGCCCCAGCATATTATTTATTTATTTTTAATACACTCCGAATTTAGATATGCGATCGAATGGTTTAATATTGGTACACATAAAATTCTGCGGCATATTATAAACAGAATAAAAATGAATCCCTATTTTGATGCACTGGCCTTCTGAATGGTAAATCTTTCATTGAGAGACCAGCTCATTGATTATGAAGTATCTTGGACAGAGTGGTTTATTTGTACAATAAGGTGTTTGGTATTTATTTTGTTTTGTTTGTTTGTTTTTATAGTAATGCATTAAACTGTCCGACCCATTCACATACATTACAGTGATAAAGTGGCTAACAGCACCAAACAGCATTTTTCTAATCTTACGATGATGGATCTTTTAAGCCTAGTACATACATAAAATTGTTGTACATTGTCATGAATAAGAAGACCTCACATGCCATGAATTGCTAACAATAGACATAATCACTCACTGCACAATTTGTGACACTCTCTCCTGTGAACTACTGTAGTCTGTCAAGCTTGTAGCAAACTGTTTTGACTACTTATTACATAATGATTATTATTTTACAATAAAGCATAGGGAGCCCAAGCCATTGACAGAGTTAATTATCGTTATAAATACCATTGCATTCAATTGTATCATCATCAAACTCTTTATCCCAATTATTAGTCTTGTGTATTATAACCAGACTATCCTTTCCCTCTTTTTCATCCCACTTGGGCCATTTCAATATGCAACATCAATAATACTTAACACAACAACAATAATAAAGCCAGATGTAATGAGGATTTGTACTTTGCAGCACTGAATTCGAAAGGATATGTAATTTCATTTATCCGATGTGTAATTAGTTGTGATTGTACTTACAAATTTATATTACAAGTAAACTACTGACCAGAACGTACTGTAAACATTGATTGAATGTTTTTGTTGGCAAAATTGCAAGTTATAATATACTTGCTTAGTTTGGATGATATTCAATTTAGAAAGCTTGGTAATTGGAGCTTTATTCAAAATAGATGAACAGAAAGTTAGCTGTAGTAGGTAAGCCCAGCCTATTATGTGAGCATTTATAATAAAAGTACATTTTGTGCATTCTTCTAATCAGTCTTAGAATTACTCCACACACTGTAATTAATATCTGCAGCAATTTGATTTTATTATCATAAATACCATTGTATTGTTGTTGTTGTTTTTCTTTTATTTTGTACCCAATGATTCATACAGCTTTACTGTGTACATATATATCGGCTATTAAAAATGAATGATAACGTTTGAAAATAATAAATTATTTTACATAAAAACAATGATTCTTTAAAAAAAGCTCGGCATAGACAGTTCAGAAGTGAATGGAAAAGTACATAGTGGAATCTGTGAATTTCTGTAATCACTGATGACTTCAGGCAAGACAACTTCAGAGTGGACTGCACTACATAACATAAAACATAAAACGTCGGTAAAATTTAATACATAGCTAACAGTTAGATGTATAATATTTATTGCACCCAGAACATTTTTGCTTGAATATTTCTGCAATACCCCAATATTAAACAATTGCCATTAAATGCTTTACTACATTACTGTACATATGTACATAGTGTGTGAAGTCAATGAATTTTAAATATAAACAGTTATAAATAAACACATTACTATTAGTTGCATGAATGGAATATTTACTTGTATGCTATATTTTCACGAGCCAATGGTGAGTGCAATACAGCTAGCGAGTGAAATGCCAGGCAGTATTTCATGACCAAGGAGTGAAATAAGTATATTAGAATGTTTGAAGAACGTAACAACAAGAGTATACTGCATAAATCTGTAAAATCCTATGTGATCAGGTATTGTAGACATAATTATTATATTTAGAGATAATCGCTGACCAAAAAACACAAAAAAGTTAAAAAACCAAATGTTTCAGCTACGGACTGTAACCTTCATCAGTGGTAATGATCTACAGTCCCGCAGTTCTTATCAAAAAACTCATTTCATTGGTTAATCAAATCATGTGACCAATTATAGCGCCGCGCGTGACCAATTATAGCGCCGCGTGAGGGCTAGGGCTAGGGCTAGGGGACCAATCAGAAGAATTCTTTGATAAGAACTGCGGGATGGCTCGTAATGATTCAAAAATAAAATAAATAGTTACTATGACAGGTGAAAGGGTGGTACATGTTAAAGCACTTGGTTGGTAACCATGAGTCCTGAGGGTTAGCCTTTCTTTTCCATTCATTGACTTCACTTATACTGCCTTTCTTTTCCAAGCACGCTTCCCACTTGAAACATTGCAATAGCCTACGGACAAGTTTATAAAACATATCCATATTGAAATATCAGAAAAGCTACACACAATAGCTATGGGAGAATATCATGATCCGTATACACACACACACACACACACATTATATATAATACTTATAGCACGAGTCTGAGAGTGTGATAAGTGATTTATTGCTGCTTTGATATTTTTTCTCAACTGGTTACAATACAATTTTCTTTGAATTTACTCGCTACGCGCATGCTATTTCGAGAGTTCAATAACAAGCGTACAACTCGCATGATGTGGAAATATTTAAGAAAAAAATAAGGCTGCAATATATATATACAATTCCGTAATGTGATGTTTCACCATAAATCATGTCCAATGCTGTTTGTGGCTGGAGGAGGGAGGGAGGGAAGGGGATGGAAGGTAATGATTAGGGTGCATATATCGACAACGGCTGAAGCAACAGCTTTAAAATTCAGAGAGCTCATTGTACTGAAGACGAATGTGTAAGTGCACAAAATTTGTTTTGATAGGGCCCGCGTCGTGCCCAATTTTCCTGTAGACGGTCACATTTAATGAGTTGTCACGCATTCAGCTGCTGCGGTCACTTAGCAGGATTTCATACAAGTTTTTTTTTATCATTTGGTGCGTGTTTGTGTGTGTGTTTGTGTATGTGTTTTTGTGTGTGTGTGGGGGGGGGGGGGACCTCCCTCTCCCCCATGTATGAAACGAAATCACACATAACATACACTTACTAGCAGAATTTCTTTTTTACCAGCAGAATTAAGTAAAGCGACAGTAAAAATTTCTCCTACCTACACAACTTCTCCCATCCAGTACAAAATGTCTAAGCTGTAAAAATGTCCACGGGCATGTAAGGATGGCACAAACTTTTTCATGGTGTTTGTTTCAAACTCCATTATGTCTATTCGATTTGTACAAGCGAGATGCATAAATTAGTAATAGAATAATTTTGGTGTTCGGGAAAGGGGCATATCGAGGGTGGCTAGCATAGCTATTCAAACACAAGGTAGGGTTTCCCAGCTGTAAGTTTCTAATTGAAGCTCGCCATGAACATCCAATTGAACCCTTCTATGGTCCCACCATGGTGCCATGGGACAATTGACGACATTACTGGACAACACTCATGTAACACAGAAAAATAAGCTCCAACTTGATAATCAGCTGCATTGTACGCGGAAGTTGATTGATAGAACAGAACTTGACACAGCTAATTAAGACTGTTCCGGACAGCACCCATAAGCACACGTATGCCACAGCATCAAAGTACCTATCTGGGCTCTGTCATCTATCACTGAAGACAGAGAGATCTATGCTCAAGAAAATAATAGAAGTTGACTAAGAGTGGTGGATGATGTGATTGAGGATGGAATGTATCATGGAAAAAGAAACCAACAACAAACATACTAGCAAAAATATTTGTAACGATGTGCCAACCAATTCTAAATAATGCCCCCAAGGTGCACGTGGATATGTAAAGCATGTGCAACTGACAGTCCAATTAGAACTAGAATACCATATGTGCAAAGCTAATTTGGATAATAAATATACACTTTGTCGTTGAGTACATAGAACTCTAAAAAAAAAAACAACACAAAAAATAACATTAAACAACTACAACAACAACAACAAAAAAACACGCTAGGAGGCATAGCTGAATATCAGCTAAATATGTACATATGTGGACCTGAGTTGCCTTGCTTAAGCATACTGTGCTATTCAAAAGAACTGCTCGATAACATTCGCTACAGGGTAGAGCTAGGGGCAAATGTGTGCAAGACAAATTGTCTATGTCTCATGGAAGCTATGCTCTGCTATACTAGATTATGCAGTATCATATTGGTTATTTGTAATCAGGAATCAAAATATCAGGGTTTCATACAGAGGGGCGGAAGAGAGGAAATCCCCCCCCAAGCAGACATTTCCTCCCCCAAACAGAAATGCTCTCTAATAGAAAAATTAAGAGTACCCCCCCCCCAAAGCCCAAGATTTCCCCTTCCCAATTAATTTTTTGACGAATCCTGTATGAATCCCTGAATATATTTAGATAATGCTGGCTCAAACACAGACAGTCACGTGAAATATGGAGTTCAGTATATCATCATCTGGTTTCCTACTTTAAAAGCTTACAATATCTAGTTCTCAGCTGCTTGATATTTATCCATCAATAGTGTAAAGCTGCCACAAAAATAGAGTTTATGCAACCAAATACCAAATTCTGGATATGTCAAATCCAAGCCGGGGGGGGGGGGGGGGGGGGGGGGGG
>WLWD01003828.1_pt1 | contig 51009 bp, 22 predicted proteins | sample 6712731 | NCBI WGS metagenome assembly WLWD01 (sample SAMN12718690, study PRJNA576275) | sponge metagenome | isolation source: marine sponge | host: Mycale hentscheli | place: New Zealand: South Island, Marlborough, Capsize Point | collected 2014-11-01
CTAATCTTTGAGAAAACATGAAGCTATCAACTCCGCGTAGGTACCAGCTTTTATGGGCATCACGTGAGCAAATTATTTCTTGTAGCCAGCAGTGTAGTTCACTTTATGCTCCGGGAAGTTACCGGAGTTGGAAATGTTTATCGGTGAGTATTTCAGCTTCTTCTCTTATGAAGACAGCGTTTCCATGCACCATTTTCATTGATCCAGCTATTTTGATGCCTCATTAAAATAGCTAACCGATTGCTTGTTCTTTTGGAAGGAGATTATAAAATTGTAATAGCTAGGTAGTGTTTAATAGCGCTGAGGGTTCGCAGTTTTGGTGCTTCATTTCATTATTAATTACAGGAAGCACTACACAAGAGCAATAAATAAACATGAAAAGGTATATATATATAAGAAAATTTTCTCATCCAACAGCAAATATTATGTTAATTAAATTTAACTTGTCGTTTTGACATCAAGAAGTCGTCTTCAGTGGTCAACTGAGGTAGAACTCTCCTGGTGATTTAGTAAACACAATGTAAACAACAAGATAATGACTGGAGGGTAGCTTACTGTTTTTTATATCATGAAAGGGCAATTTGCACACAGCATGACAGCCACCATCCTGGAAGCTCTAGCTCTAGACCTGCCTATGCCTCTGATAAATTTGTTTTTGACCTGTGTCATCTGTATGTGTAGAGCTTCCTTGTATGGATTCCATACATAGCAGGATTGAGTGAGAGTATTCAGAGAGTGTGTAGATACTTGACATCTAAACAGCATTTAAGTCGGGTAAGACACTAAGGTCACATCTTACTAAAGTCAAAGAGACTATACCCATTCCCACCGAGTCCTCCGTAATGTATATAGTATACCATGCAGTTGTGGTAAAGTATATATATGTAGGTGACACAACTAGAAGGCTTGAGCAGAGAGTGAAAGTACATCAAGACGCTTGTAAGAGAGGTGATGAGAAGGTTTTAGCCATTGCTTATCATGCTGGCATCAACATAACCCCATTATTTGGGAAGAGGTAAGAGTTGCCAGTAAGAATCGTGAGTTAAAGATCAAGGAATCACATACAGATGACACTGGACAACGACAAGTTTAACAGAAACATAGGTTTAGAGCTTCCATGGGATGCTGGCTGTCTATGCTGTGTGCAAAGTACCCCCCAGGATATAATAAACATTGAGCATACACTCCAAAAATTGTGTTGTTTTCGTTTTCATTGTGTTTTCTATATCACCATGCAGAGTTCGACCTCAGTTTATCCCTGAAGAGGACTTCAGCAAGAAGTCGAAATGTTAAGTCTTAATTAACATAATATTGGCAGTGGGAACCAAGAAATGCTATTACATACTAAAACTGATAATGACTGAATTTATGTATATCAAATTAATCATTAAAAAAAAAACACAGAGAATTGTGGACCAAATGTGGAGTGCCAAGAGCTGTCAAAGATATGAAGTATTTAGAACACTTGGAATTATATCAAGATAAAATCTAATTAATGATCCTTAAAGTACACAAACTACATAAATTTATCAGAAAATACATGTTTTCAATTCTTCATTCACTTTCACTTGTACTATTTGAACCAGTATCTGCATATTCGGCACCTGTTAACTTGCTCTTTGCCACCATACCAATTCAAAGTTTAAATCACTGCCGCAAATACCAGCAACACAGTCTTTGTCACCTAGTACATCTACTATCATCATTCTGCTACCTGTGGTGACCATGCCCACTAACCTGGACAAGCCCACCACACAAACTCAAAAACAGTTAACATTATAGTATTGTATTGTCAGTCTTACCCTTTACCTAGTTCCTGTTATAATAGTTTATTTCTGTATCATCCCTTACCACTTCATTTACATGCAATGCATGCTCTGCACATGCCCAGACCAGTTCTCTAAAAGGACCAGCTTGAGCATGTGCTTCTCAGTCTGTCTTTTGAGAATAGAATTAAACCTCTGCCTCTGAGAAGATTCTCAACTGTGCTAATTGCATCCCGAGCCTGTTAAAGGGCTAGGCTAGCTAATTGCATGGTTGTGGTGGCAGCAACCTCAGTTATCTCTACAGCCTACCAGGTCCACCACTTGGTGACCAGCGGTGGTCCGCTTGCCAGAATTGAACACTCTGCTCGAGGACCAGTGGAGACGAAACCCAACGCCTACTCTACCAAGCCTACCTGATCTACTACAACTACCACTACTGAAGCACCATTATCTCCAGTGACTCTGACTCTACTGCTCCAGCCAAAATGCTCCAGCCACAACACTACCTTTTCCACTCCAGCAGCTCCACACTGACACACTCTGTATAGGTTGAGTTGGTTGTTTGTTTCTTCATTATTGTGTTTACTGCATATCATTATCATCAGCATTGTTGTGTTGGGAACCGCAACTTGTGTTTCATTGGCACTAGTATTCACTTTTACTTTCACCTTTCATTGTCATGGACAATCATCAAAGGCCACATCTTAGGCATACCCGAAACCGCCCACTTAGGCTCTCCGAAGAATCACCACCAGTTGCACATCATTCAGTCAGTGCTTCATATTCTATGGCATCACCCCTCAGCAACAGTGATTCACATTCAGAGACATCAGAATCATCTTCATCATCATTAAGAGGCACGTCTGAGACAAGCAATTCCACTATTGTTGAAATTGAGAACATGGGAAGGCAGGACCACATCCTCTCACCATTATTGGAAGATCCAGACTCCAAGAATACACCCACTAGCCCAACACTATCAAAATTGGAGGAATTGAAATCATTGTCTGAAAGAGCTAAAGCTTGTGATTTAGACCCACAACTTCTCTTGCTTGCTGAAATCATGTCCAAAACAATCACACCCTCAACAGCCCCCCACAACATTCACAGCATGCTCACATTAGATATGATTTTCTTGCCAAAAAGTGGGAATAATCAATAGGTTCCAATACAATAACAATGTACCCCATGCAGAATACTTGAGAGCCTTGCCCGCAGTCCTGATAGGACAATACAAGGAAGCATACTATAATAATGTGGAAGGATGCCACTCCTACAATCAAATGAGAGACATCCTGTTGGCAGTAGGTGGTTACACACCCAACGAGTGCCTGAATTCATTCCCATTAAAATACAGGCTTGGTGGCACCAAATCCATCACACAATGGTTTCACATAGAGGCAGCAATTGACAATATGTCCAAAATATTTGCAGCAACAGCAGTAGCAGCAGGACTCCCAATGGACATAAGCTACCAGTAGTACTACACAAATTTTCAGTACTGCAGTACAATGACTAGCATTTTTGCAAATCGTGCCAGTAACATCAGTGTGAATGATCACAATAGTTGATAAAAAGGGGTCAAAATATTGCTTACTGAATCGTTTTAGTGGTATCTTGCAAAACCAAATGCTGTAGTAGTATATGTTAATAAGATTATTTTGTAATAGTTTTATAATATTCTTTGTTGTAATAGCAGTTAAAGTAATGTTGAACGATGTCCTAAGTTAGTTCAGTTTGTGGTATTGCTTGGCCAACTAAAAAGAATTGCTTTGACGTTAATAAATTTCAAACATATCTATTATATTATTGTAGTAATGTTTTAGCTTCCTTGAAATTTTACACTAGCAACACAGAATGGTAAAGTAACCACCACATTTACAGTTGTGTTTTAAGTATGTCAACTGTGAAAAAATAAATTACTATAGAATTTCTAAATAAATATTAAATGAACCTAGTATAAGAGGATCTTAAACAGATCAACAGACTATATCTGTAAGGCAGACAGGCAACTGTAAAGTAGTAGTGGCTCACCTTTCTCACAATTTCACTGCAAGTAGCTATTTATAAACACTGAAGCTCTGTCAGCTTTTTCTACCAAGTAAGATGAAATTACATTAACCAGAAAAGTCTGCCCCGCAACCGTAGAGGTCGGCTATTGAGCACCTGGCCGCACGGAGCGAAAAAGATCTGCAGCGTCTATATAATAACCGCAGATTGTTTAATACTTGTTCCGTGGTACGCATAAACCTTTCAATCAAGTTTACACAACGATCGGTTCTAAGTAGGATGACATATTGCCAAGATGAAAGTTGGTGGATAATATACAATTACTACACAAGTGAAAAAGTGTGTGTGTTTTTTTAAGTAAATGAGACTTTTTTCCCTGCTCAATTCCCGGTAAATACTCCTAGATAGAGAAATAAGTGGACCGACCTATAAAAAATGTGCATTACCAGTGGCCAATAGCCATGCTGCAGGTCTGTTGTTTCAAATCCAGAAATATCCTGTCTGACCTACTGGTCATGATATAACCAATTTGTGTGTGTGTGTGTGTGTGTGTGTGTGTTTAACATGCAATATTTTCCATGATATTGAAATAACAGTTGATATGTGAAACATATTTTTCTTCTAGTTCAAATTAGTATAAGCTATGGTCATGTTGCTGGAGATTGAGATGATAATAATCTGAAGTATCTTATTATTATGACATCAAATATCTGTGTTGCTGCATAAAAAATTCATACTAAACAGTGCAAGTAATATCCAGATGAAAGGTAAGTGCATTTTGACATCTTGATCTACAACATCCAAAAATCACTCAATTTGACCCTAGATATACCAAGAGTCAGTACTCATATCTACATAATAATGTCCATACTATTCTAGCAAACAGTTTAAGCTTTACTAATTGAAACTTTTGGCTAAAAATTGATTTAGAAAACAAAAGTATACAAGAACAATTTAATTGTACCAACTTTAAGATACTTCAATCACTTGTTTTTTAGTCTTAATCATAATTTAATTCATTTTGACTTATTGAAAGTTTTGGGTATATTTTCATATTGTAAATTATCTACCTGTTTCTCTTTGGACTATGTTGTATAACACACATCATGTCATTGAGACACACAACATTGATTACTTATTTGAATAGCCCTGAGAATGAAACTAGCAAACATGCATTCATGTATTTAACACCTAAAGAGTTAGCAAACTTTTCATCGCTGAGGTTAAACTCTCCATGATTGAATTTGATCTTGATTTGACCTATAATTATTCAGAAATGTACTATTTATCTTCTGTACTCTTCATTTATACTTAGACTTTCACATACTATATAATGGCCATCATCAGTAGTAGCTAAATGATTAAAATTACATGAAGCCTGAGGATACTGTGTAGTGTGCCAGATTGTCTATAATAAGATGATTCATAATAATCACTAGTAAAGTTAGCTAAATACAGATTATATAATATATTGAAATACCTAGCAATATGGAACAATAAAAAAATAGGTATAATTATATTAAGAGTAACAATTATATCTAGAACAAAAATAGTGATTATGTTGCAAATCTATGCACTCCGGTATGAATAATATTGCCTCTTACTGAAACAGGTGGCATTATAAGTAATATTAAATTTGGTAATGTTTAGGATACCATAGTAAGAGCCCATATGTACTGCAACTATGTATGAGGACCGATGATACATTGATATCTGTAATATTGGTTTGATAAATCCACCAAGTTGTATTTCTCTATTCTAAATATCAGCCCCTTCAGGAGTTATTTATATTTTGAAGTTAGTATTGCTATGGCAATAAAAAGAACACAATTCATTAAACAATAATAGTAATAACAACATAGTAGTAATAATTGCAATAATAAAATAATATAATAGTAATATTATAATAGATTGAAACTTTCTCACCTAAAGTTTTTATGAAGGGTCAGAACTTGATAATTGTAATGATAAAGCCTTTTCAATCCACCAATTATGGCTCCTCTCCAGAGGAGGAGGTGTTTCCAGTTGACACCAAAAAGGTGTTCTGACGGTACATGGTGGTCTGTTGAACTCCAATACTAAGTTATCCAAACACACACCCCATTTTTAACAGTGTACATAACAATCAAGAATAGCTATGTATAACACATAAATCAAAAAGATGCATGCATACTGATTAGGCACTTACTTGTTATCAGGTTTTTCCAGAGTTTACCATAAAATTGCTATCACTCAAACTGAAAATGACAACTAAAACTAACAAGCACTGGGTATATATTTGGAAATGTGATCACTATTGCCAGCATGTTTTTCCCAATGGGAGATGTACTTGTTTATAAGCTCATAATGAGCAATAAAGATAAATGTTTATGACAACATACTGATTTAGTTTCAGTATCATTATTAGACTTCATAACTATCGAATACACAACACATATTCTAATAATAATAACCTGGGCTAACATACTCAATTTTTATTTGTCAAAATACACATAACCTAGGCCTGATGCAATAATCCACCTCAAATAAAAGTGCATGAGTCAACATGAAGTAGCAAAGGTGTATATATTGCACAGCAGTTGAAGTATTACATATGAAAAGAACCAGCAACAATAACTATTACTTGAATTATAGAGATTTTCTTTCATTCAGTTGTGAACCAGATGGATTGGCCAGTTAGCCACTGGCCTAGGAGGGCCTGCCCATGCAGGGCTGTAGTATGAGTTGGCCAGACGGTGACAAAGAGAGTTTTAGCATTCGTGAATGGCTTGGTTTTCCCAAGCAAGTATAAACAGCTACTTTACAAGATGATATCTAATTTTGTCACATTAAAAACATAACTGACAGAGTTGTTTTTGTTAAAAGCAAGGTTAATTTTGGAAGAAACATTGGAGAAGATAGTGTTCTTGTCATTGCTCCAACTCCTATTAACTGATCATATTTTAAATCATTTATATCATTTGATGTCTAGTTTGTGCTGTTGAGAATAATGTAATTTTATCTGCATGACATAAAGACTTTTCACTCAATGTAATTTTTTGTTTAGACTTTTGAAAACATTTACAAAGTAAAGAACCATCTCAAATGTGCACTTGGTACACTTCTGATATGCAGGATCTTGGGGGGAGGAGGAGAGGTAGATTTGCAACCTGAGGGGAAAAAGCAGGAGGGCCTAACAGCTGTAAGAAGTGTCAACTGGCTGCAAAGAGTTTGAAAATACAGTTGCTAATATAGCCAAAATAATAGACTAGCAACTAATGATGCTACATGTTGTGTTCATTTGGTACAACACTTTTTTGGCTGCTGATAACTTTGGTAAATCACTTGGAACTGCTAAAAGAATTAGCTTAGATGCTATGATGTAGTTATGTCCGCCAGGGGCCGATCTTATTCAACAAAAGTAACTGTGGGGTTGTATGGCCCACAGACTTCTGAGACAATCTAACATAGTTAAAAAAACCTTCTGAACCTTCAATAACTTCACAGATAATTAAGTCAAGGTCAATTGCCTTTAGTTGAGCAACTGTTACTGAGGAAGTGGTTATTTGCATTGGGGTTAGATCATATGCCCACTTATACACTATATTATGTAGGTGAATCACTGGTTGTACAATTATGAGATAACCTTGCTTCCTGACAATTGACTTATAAACTCCTCCTGTAGTATATACTTCAAATTATATGTATTTTAATGGAAATTCTAGCATAATAAAGCCACATAAAGGAACACAAGAACTTGTAATACTTCACTAACTATCATTTGTTTTGTTAGAATTAAATCAACAATTTTGATGCTTCCATCTTTATAGATTTCATAAGCTGCACTCATTACATGTCATGCCATCATATTATTGTGGTCATTAGCTGGTTGTAACATGACATAATATTTTATAGTCCATCAAAATTTAAGGGCAGTCTAAATTTTTTTGATAATCAATAGCAACCACATTGAACATGAATTATGTATTTGAAACTGGGTTAAACACCTGAACCCCCTGCATACACCCATGGGTGTTGTGTGTGGAGGCCATATTAATTTAAATTCAAAATAATAACTTATATTAGTAGTTCTAGTTTAGTATGAGTAGTCAAAACAAAATACGTTTTGACTCTGACAAGGACTCTTCAGTGAATTTATTTATTTTTGAATATTATGGCTCACTAAATGAGATCATCAACTTATAAGCTACAGGGACTGAATACACTTACATATTGTATATGAAACAAAAGTTAATCAAATATCTAGTGTGAAAAAATAGTATGCATGATGCATGCATGTAATTGCTGCAATTTATCCAGTATTTAATTTAATAGTTCTAGTCTTGGCATAGTTTCACTGAGTAACCCACTATTATCATCCTGCCTATGCCCCTGCGTGACAAAATCATCATTGTTCTTCAGGAACTCCCTTATGGCCAGCTTTTGTATCCTCTCAGCCTTGTAACCAGACAGTTTTGAAGCCTTGCTAATAACTATATAAAATGGTTTGTGTAAATGAAGCACTGGAAAAAGTGGTAGAAATGACAGACAAGTTGCATAATAATGATGGAATAAATTTGACACAATATGCACAGAATGTGATTCGAAGTACAAATCTTCCATTTTCTGTACATAAAAAGCCCACTTGATATCTTGCGGAGAATTGCTAGGAATTACAAATAATTCCGGAACTTTACCAAATATAGGATAGAGTTCACTCTCACCCAAAATATATGCAACAAAACTTTTTATACGCATGCAGTCCATTATGATCCACAATGGATGAGTTATAACCTGTAGAGTTAATTCCAAAATTTTATAAAGTAATTGAATGTCTTCTAGTTCCTCATTGAATAAAACAGTTTTGAAAGCTCTGGACAATTCAACTTTGGAGATAAGATAGGCATCACCACAATTCATGTGGTAACAGAAAGCATGCTGAGTTCTTTTTGCAATAGTCAAGGTAATATTTTTTAAAGTTGGCATAAATTGCCATACACTTTAATGTGTACATTATAACTTTATGACACATAGTCCAACTGTAAATTAAAGGGACATATTTCATAATCTGCAGTGGATAGTAGACCATATAATGGAGTTTAGGAATTAAATTTGCTGATGCATACTGAGTAATGAAATTGGGAATAATGCTCTTCAATTAATACTCTAAGATAGGACACAGTGTCTGGTTTATCGGCCATTAACAAGCTATACTACAAATGCGCAATAGCAACATGTACAACACCCACTCCAGACAAAGTTCAGGAATGAAATCACCAATAATAAGAGGCAATGTAACTACATGAAGCCATATCTTTGACGCAGACTGCTTTACTTTTAGAATGACCAACTTCATTTCATATTGAACAACTCCTTCGAACAAATCATGAATGATGTCATGAGGAAGATTTTGTGCCACAGAAATACTACGAATTTTGTCTAGCTCAGATGGATGATTGATGCCGTATTCAATTGAAGTTCCATCATTCAGTGACTTCACCTGCTGCATGCGCTCAGTAGCAGTACGCAACTTGAATTGGGACTCCAAAAAAGAGGTTTGAATTTGTGCAGTAGTTGCCATACATGTGCGACAAATTCGGTAAGCGAATGACATAGATTCCTTGAAACCTCCTATCAAATGAGCTCCCAGATTGTCAGCAAGAAAACCATGCAACCCTACCTTGTAATTTTGTTTCTTACCCTCAAAGGAGATGTCAAGACCATTCTTGCAGAGTGATATTATGCTTTCAACAAATGGCTTAAAAAACAAGTTCATCTCATGTTTCCGAATAGTCACACTATTAGCAGCACATGCCACAAAAATACACTTTAATTTGGATCGATATGTAGGCTTTAAATTTCCAAAAGAAAAAAATTCAACCCCGTTTGTGTTACTTTACATTGGAGCCAAGGGGATTACACAATTCAAATTTGTCAAAATATGCTATAATTTGTACAGCAGTTTTGTCCATTTTGAAAATGAAATGATTTTTGAAGACAGAACCATCACACATGTCCCTAATATGTCATCATAGGAAACATGAAATGCATTAGTGACAATTTGGCACTTTAATAGAGCTTTCAGAGTATCTTCAATTTGAATGTAGTGTAACAATATGTTTTCAATACCTATTTAGCTTTGTTTCCAGATAATCATTGTGCATAAAAAGAGGATCCAACATGAATTTCAACAGAATCCTATCAAGAAAAATGCCATAAAAGTACCCATATACAAAAATATTAATGTGAAGAAAAAAGCAAAAAAGCAAACAACTTTCTATTGGAAAAGACTTTGAGAACCTAGTTTGTAATTATTTATCCCTGTGGCTACTGTCAGCATTTCATGTTTTGCATCCTTTTTATCCCTCAACGAGGTTTAATGGAAAAATAAACCCACAAATTTGCTGGTTGATGGCATATAATAGCTATAATAAATACTTCACTAATTCAATATTTTCTATACTAACTTTTGCACATTAGCTAGCTATGTCCTTAATTTCTCAATATTTTTATACTCCACTCTACTCCAATTTATTTGTCCATGTTAAATCAATAAAATCTCTGTAATAAAGTATTCACACTGCTAAAATACTTCATTTTAATTTTCAGTGAAATTGTGCGAGGAATTTCTGAAAAAAATTAGTCTTATTTTAGCCTAAGAAATTCATAGAAGCAAAAGATAAGGTTACTAATTCCTTACTAAGCCTTAAAATATAAAATTTAGTCATAATTAATCTCTCATAGATACATCACACCTCAAAGAAAAGCAGCCGCCAATTCTAATGGACACAATGTTATTGTAGCTGTTTCGCCAGACTTATTGAAGTTTTTTTAGCTCCTCAAGAAAGAATTGAATGAGTGAAAATTGCAAAATTTCTACAAATAGTAGTAGTTTGACTTTCATAGTTCAACATACAATGCAATCAAAGAATTTTTCTCTAAGATAGGTAGAATGTAATCCCTGGAATGGTGTATTCTAATAAAAACTGGCTAAGACCAGGAATATCATTTGGATATATTCCTCCCTTGCTTATGCATTTATTCACTTCCGCTTTTAACCTTCCATAGGTGTGCTTGTATATCTTTTCAGACTTGCGAACAATATGCATTATGGAAATCTCATTCATTGAAATATGTGAAGATGATGACATCATAGAAGTTATATAGAGCCTCTTGGAATAGTTAAAAAGCTAATGTGGGCGCACAAAGAGGTATTTTGATAATAAGAAAGGTAATTAACTGGATCAAATTTTTGTTCTACATTTGTTACTATTTTAAAGGATAACCACATCATAAGGGGTCCTCAAATTGAAGCTGTTTTTGTGTTTTTTTCATCTTAAATTTCAGGGATTTCAAACCTCACTAGTCCCTCTGTATATAGTTCAGAGTTGATATCCCAATGAAAAAATTTGTTATTCCATCTAAGTGGAAATCTAGCATAATGATTGAAATGAGATTGTTAGAGATCTAGTGACCTGTATGTATGGGTGTTTTGATAGACCAAATTCTATCAGTGTAACTAAAGTAGCCAAACTTCTGAATGAAATGTATCCCTTAAAGGGAGACTCTCTCATTTCTAATGGGTCTACTAGTCATGTGAGATGTCCACCGTTAACTGTAAAGTACATTGAGATACTACCTTCACCTGCTTACTAAAGCCAAGCTTTATTTGTTTAGACACACTATCATTCAAAAGGACGAATTGCAAAATTCCTGACTCAGCATATTAAAATTAATGGAGTGCACCTATTAGAAGGCTGCGACCGCAGAAAAAAAAGAACTGGACGGAGAAAAAGTATAATTGTTCTCGTACATTTCCCTGGCTTAAGGTAAAAATGAATCCGGTGGCTAGCGAAGGCTCATTTTGATAAAAGGGGGGCTGTATGACACTAGTCGAGCCCCCCTCGATCTGCCCCTGGAGTTGTGACCATCAGTGTGGAATAGTGTGGCTCCAGTATGCGAACATAATTTCTGGCTCATAAAATGGTGCAGCAGATGCATTATCGAGGAACTTTATTCCAGCAGTTGGTGTCAGGGTCAGCAGAGGATGCCACCAGCATTCCAGAGAGTTGTTTTTCAGTGTTTGGTTCGTGACACCCTGGATTGGACCAATGTGGACTGGGTAACTCTGTTCAAAAGTTGGACTGATGGAGTCTACACACAAACTCTATGCATGTGGGGTGAGAAGATAAATTGGGATATGCTTAACAGCATTCAAAAGGACGAATTGCAAATTCCTGACTCAGCATATTCAAATTAATGGAGGGCACCTATTACTTCCAGCAGACGAGGATACTTTGTGCCATTTTGCTGCTACATTGGTCATGAAGGGTCTTCATCATAGAACCATTTTAAGTCCTATATGGCAGGAGTTATTCATCTCATCAATTCAGCGGGCCAGGCGATCTATTCTCAGCTTGATTACACAGACTACACTATGTCTTGTATGGTGTGAATTGTGCAGCTGGTGTAACCAAGCAGGTATCTATAACTCCTGACCTTCATCCCATAATCCAAAGTGTGTGGGATCCTCAAGCACACAATGACAATGTGGTTATGCTTTGGGCAGTGTGTTGCTTTGTCTGTTTTATGTGCATTAGGGAGCTAACAGTGCCAAATGATGACATATATGACACTTTGTACCATTTATCATGGAGTGATATGATGGATAATGATCCTGTCCATCCTTCTAGGCTGGAAATGCATTATAAAGGCCTCTACAATGAACCCATTTCATCAGGGCATCTAGACTTATTGGCAAAGTGATATCTGCTCTTTGACCAGTTTCTGCTATGTTAGATTACATGGTAGTTAGGGGCAAGAATGCAGGGCCCCTTTTCAGATTTGGCAATGGTAAGCCACTGACTCGAAGGTGCCTGTTGTTAGCTGTCAAGGACATGCTGGACGAAGCAGGTGTCAACTCTGATCAATACCACCATGGACATAGCTTTTACATAGGGGTGGCTACTTCAACAGCAGCCAGGGGACTAGAATATTCCCTCAGCAGATGAAGTGCCCTGGGCAGATTGAAGAGCCTCACAACTGGAGTTTATAAAGATTCCTAGAGTACAGTTGGCATCTAACACCTCAAAGAATTGTTAGCCTGAAATATTTGGAGGTAGTAGCTTGCATTCAGAGTGTAATAACACAATGGTATATCTGTAATATAGTTGGATCTCGTAATAATACTATTGTAATGTTATCTAGTTTATAATAATTATATATACCGTAAAACAACAAACAAATATTAAATTTTCAGCACAAACTTCCTAATTTAGAGCATAACTTGATTACAAAACCAATATTGAGTAATGATAATGAAGTTACAAATACTATACATTATTCAAAACAAATACTCTGTTATGTGTAGTCACTGTTTGTTTATCCATGATTGAACCTCTGCATTAAATATAGTAATTTAATAACAAAAAAGTAAATTTTTAATATTCAATTTTAAATGAAAAAATGTTAATTAAATTATAAGAACCAGAGGCCAATTACATTTAACTATTAATTTATCATAAATATTCACAAGAAATTTGTTGAAATGTAGTACTTATATATATTATGACTTACTATTTTCATACCTGAGGTTCGGATACAGTACTCATATTCAATGTGTCCTATATTTTATATAATCTGTTTGCCTTGTGAAACTTTGTTTACATCATTGCCCATTTGCCTTTTTTTCTAGCCCATCTTGTACTCAGAATTGCTTCATTTAAGCATATTATTTTGTTGAGCTTATTTCATCATAGCCTACATTATACTCACCTATATCTTCCATTAATATCTCTTTATACATAACACTAACCTGTCTCATTATAGTATTTCATGAATTTGGATGCATTAGTAAACTCTTATTCTTTTCCTGTACACTTTTAGTCACATTCCTAATGGAGTTAATTTCTTGGTGGGCTGGGAGTGGAAAAATTTGGGCCACCATGAAGCAAGAAATAATGTTTTGTTCACATTAACTATTCAAATGAAGTACATGCAAATAGAAACCATAATACATAGAAGAATACTCATGACAAAATCTATTACTAAAGAATTCAGGTTGGGTAGTAAAAGAGCTATCTCCCATGTTTTAAGCAAGTGGCAAAAAAATAACTGTCTAAAAAGTCAACTTTTAAATAGCCACAGCATCCTTATTAAATTTCAGTGTGATATAATATTAACTAACAACAAAGATTATAGTCAGAATTACTATTTTCTTACTAACTATTTATTCAAATGCATTAAAAAGGGAAAAATGTGGATTGGAGTTGCCTATAATAGTATAGCAACTAGCAAAGTCGCAATTGCTTTAAAATGTATGGAAACAAGAAAAGTTAGCTGCCTTACAAGATGATGTATCTAAAATTATTGCTTAATTGAATAAGTGAAGGTCATTTTGTGTGGCATCCTTGAAAGTTAAAAGTAGCTGTAATTTTAGGAATTTATCATCGCATGGGGCAAGTGACTTTTCATGTTTACATACATTTATAGCAATTGTGACTTCACTAGTACCCTTTACTATATTTTGGGTAATTCTACATCCTCATGATGAAAAGTTTTCTTACTTCCTTTTTTGATACCAAATTTCATTCGGGTCTCAAGAAAAAATATAACATTTTTGGAAAACAGCTGGACTTGAAGCAGACATCTTAAGGGTCTTGTTTTTTACTTTATCCCATTAGATGTCAAAATATAGGGGTCAATTCTAGTGTAACTTCTAATCACTTCACATTCCCAATGTACTGCTGTATTTTTAACAATGACTTAGCAATAACACTATGAAATATATGAGCAACAAAATTAATTATATGCAATACATAAACTTACATTAAATACATTAACAAGTTCGTGATTAGAACCAAAACGAATGTAATTAATACTGTTAGCAACAGCATTATCAGAACATCTTGTTTAATATCTAAAATAGATTATAAATGCATATAAACATTATTAGACATGATATAAAAAGTCACAACAAGGACATGCGTAAAAACTGAATTATGTATAATACAAGTAAATATAGAAAACTAATCATAAAAGAAAAACAAGCCTAACAAGATGTGTGTATGATAATATTAAATTAATTAGTGTTGGTCTTGAATAATTTACTATGTAATAGTTAGAGCATAAGTGTAGCTACAGGGGGAATTTGTGCACGCATGCCTGAGTGCCCTAGGCCCATGTGCCGTAGGCCCGAGGGGCTGAGTGCACTAATCTACCGCATTATCTAACTATTTTGGATCCCATTTATGCTTGCCCAATTCCAGTAGCAACTTTATTTGCCAACATTTTCGGAGACATGGCAGTGCCAAGCGACTTCTTTGGAGAGAAATAGTGGATTTCGCTCAGGAAACAATGTTTAAATGGCATAGCACAGGCGAAATTTTCTAGTAGACTGAGATGCACTGTGGTATACAATAATATCATTATTCGTTTAGCTATGATGGAAATTCTAGTTCATTTGTATTTGTACAAAATTTGTTTGTGGAACTGTCATCCAAGTCTGAAGTCATTGAATAAAAGAAATAACATTGGAATATAACAGTCTTGTCTTGTGAACCTAATATATTATTGAACACTGCATATTAAATGATCCAACATGCCTGCACATAGTTCTGAAATATCCTGCCATATCACTATGAAGAGTGAATGTAATAAGTGGTTTATTCTATACTGGATATCTTAACTGCTATAGTTTGTACTAGGGCTAGGAACTCAAGTTGTAAAGTTGAATGTAGGGGCTCCACACAACCACAGCTGATATATTTTAGTAGCTGCTCTAACCTGCAGCTTGTCGGCCGTGTAAACGTAACCCTCATAATTTCCCTTAAGCTACCCAACTATGTAATGTAGCTGTAAAAACCTGGGAAAGTGGCAAACTAGGCTGCTTGCCATAACTACTAGGGTAATGAGCCTGGCAATACAGCAACACAGCTGAACCTATTACAGGGTCACTTACCTAAAAATAACATCTTGAAGATATCTAGCATGGAATAAATATATATGTATTTTGCACTTACCACCTTTAGTTTTATGTTTAGATGTGGGAAACTGTAATGTACATTGAGTAATGCCTGCTTCAAAATATGAATTGAAATCCAACAATCCATCATCATTCTGAACAAATACAATCACATAAGCCATAGAGGTGTTTTGAAACTCCATTTGCAGTGTGTCATTGCATTCAACTTTTTTAGAATTAATCAAATAATCACTAGAAGAATATTGAAGCAAAATTCCCTGGTAATTACTGGTACAGTTACATTGAATATTTATGTTGTTTAAATGATCATATGCCACAACACAAGTATTTGTAGGTTTCCTGTTGTCTATTTACATATACATAGTAATTAACATGATGCATATTTTGATGTGAATAATATTTAATTTGCAACATGTTTTGAAACTTAAAACGTTTTCAATGCTTACATTAGAGTCAGGTAGATACAAAACTTTTGTCACCAACAGAAAGTTATGAAGAGCTCTTAAACTCTTATTTTAAGCATATATGTACACACATAGCAAAAAAATGAATATTTTGTATCTGTTATCTTTGCAGAAGGAACTCATAATATCTTGTATTGGAAGTATTTATTGAGATATTGAAATCTAGATTTGTGTGTCTCTACTATTTATGAACTTCATCTCTTTTACGGTCTTTTAATACAGAATTAAAAAAACAACATTGAACCAAAGAGCAAGTAATGATGTTACTAAATTACTGTACGAATAAGTCAGACTTTATCTTTTTCAAGATGATTTTTATGAGTTCAATTATTTCAAATGTTTTGGTTCTGTCAATTATTCATTCAACAAAATATATGTATTCTGCACTTAACAAAATTTTGAAGGCTGCATAAGAATTTGTACAAAAAAATGTGTTTGTCTAAAATCTTTCTTGAACTTTTCTTTTAACTTTGTGGAACTCAGTATTGGAATAAAGTTAAGAAAATTAAGAGCCATTTTATAGGTATTCATAATTTAATTTCCATTTTGAAAAGCAATTTGATGATCACATCACTTCACTATTATTTTTCAGACATCTTATGTAACAAAAAATTCAGAACTAGTAATAAATGCACCCATGACTATTAATTTGCTTAACTTTGTTCACCCCCATAGCAGCATTCATTTATGGCTTCAAAACAGAATAATAAAAGATGTGATGCTGTTTAAACTTGCAGTCTTTATTACAAGTTGAGATAAATGCTGATTTATAAAATCGGGTTAATTGTGATCAGAGAAAAATTTGCATCTATACAAGGCAAAACAAGATCACTCACCTTCTTCGTGAGAGGTTAAAATTTGAAATGAATCGGTTTGATGAGCTGGATTCCCATATTGTTGTATTAGATCTTCACTTTCAATATCAAATGTGAGTAATTGATATTCTCCAGGTAGTATGTGCTGCAGTGCAATACCCTCAATAGCTATAATCATAGGAATAGTGTGGTAGTAAGATTTACAAAAGTTAGGTTCTGTATAATTGTTTAAAAACACTATTACATAGAGGACACCAGTAGCTATCGTATCATCAATGAAAGATGTATTAGCCAGAAGTACTCCTGAGTTATCTACTTCCACAGTAGTTTCTATAGCATCAAATGTACCTAGTAAAATGGAAGGGTTAAGATTAAGTGCATTCAATGAATTATTCCTGAAAGAGATTCCATTTGTAATTGTAAATACAATGTCCATAACGCCAACTTACTTAATTTTAGTGATCTTATCATTTAATTAAGTAATTGCAAGGTGAATAATTTTAAAATGATTATATGATTGAATTCACATTCTTTATAGTATCTCAAAATGACCAGTACCACATGAAATGATGCCACCCTGCATAGAATTCGTTTTTATCAATAATAAGAACAATTCAATAAGATTGCAAAATATTTTTAAATGAAAGATGTGATAATAATTTTATTAACGAACTTTAAACAATATTCCAACTATTTTTCTAATTATGGTTACATTATTTATCTTTAAATTAATTCTGATCAGTAAATAAGACTAAAACAATTAGGATAGAGACATAATAATGATTATGATTTACAGCATCTAGTTGTATCTAATTAGACTGAGTATTAAAAATTACTTACTTATCAATTGAGATACATTAAGCTCATACTGTGGCAGTTCAGTGTTGATACTGATATTTATGTAACGATTATCTTTCCATTGAAACCAGAAATTATTTAAGTTTAGTTCGTATACATCAACATCTACCGCATTAATCTGTACTTTAGTGTCATTATAACAAATAAGTTGTGCCTAAACAAGAAGAATATTTAATACAAAATTCATTTAACAATTTTTTTCTTAGTCTTCTTTTACACATTAAATAATAATCTATCACTTTCATCTGCTCCTTTTAAAAAACACAGAATTGAAAGAAATTTTCATTGATTTGTTAGGAGCAAGACTGTGGCATAGGAGTACCCCATAACAGCATTGCAGCAATATACAGAATTGAAGTGTTTTTTTTTTTTGGTTGTTGTAGTTCTGTGGCTGAGTACTTGTATGTTAAGTAATCATCATGAGTCTGATAACCTAATACAGCCTAACATTTTTAAATTCTGCATATTTTGTTTCAAAAGGAGACTGAGAAAGTGATATAGCATACCTAATGAGTAAAAGATTGCTGAGAAAGAGATCATCACAAAATGTCAAAAATGTCTTACAAATTAATATATTTTAAATAAAAACATATGTTCTAATTTATAGTTGCCTGAGTAACCACCAGAACAATAATCTAATTGTAAATTAATTATATTGCTCACCATCAGGATATGCACCTCTTTCATGTTTGTGTTGTTAAATGATTTAACAATAATGCTAGAAATACTTAATTCTGAAAACAAAGATTTTAAAAGCACATTACAAAGTTGTTATACCTTGGCTGAGTATATATTATATGAACATGTTGTGTTGCTTTAAATTATCACTAGAATAATATTAACTCTGGAATGAAAACTAAATTAAACAAATGGGGCATAAAAACTAGAGGAATTCCACAAATTAAATTGTCAATAAGGAATTTGTGACTATGTTGTTGTTGTATTTTTTTAAATCAATGATAATGTAATATTTTGCCACTAATGCTTAAAAATGAGAGCTCACTACACAATTTTATGTGCCCCTTATTAAAATATTCTTGGATTTGCCATTATAGTGTTGTGATAATTTGTAGTTGTATTGGTTTCTTTAAATTTCTTATTGTGTAAAGCTTGTTCAATAGTATATATCATTACATAAAATAGAGTACAATTAATGCACAGTTTTGACTCACCTGTATTACTTAGTCGAAGTTTCGAAGATTTACTTTGTCCAGCCCTATTGCTGGCTATTACATCAATATAATAAATCCCACAAGCTAAGCATACTGGTGATTGAATTATAGGTGAATAGCTGAGATTTGTTATGTTGCAGATCAAACTTTCTCTGATATGATCATTAAAAACATTAAAGCAGTAATAATCTGCATTATAAATTGAATGCCAATATACTTGTACTGTTGAGTTTATAAGCTCAAATTGGGTATTAACTTGTCCTGGAACAGCTACATGTAAATATATATTGTCACTATTAGAATCTGGTCAAATTTGATCATATAAGGTAAATTGAATAAATTCCTATGTATTTATTGATTTATTGATGTGTCATTGCACCAGAATAAATCAAATTCTAGTAAATATTTTCAATGATGTCATAGCCATACATTATTTTATGAAATGAAGGTAAACAAAATGAAGTACTTTATTGACCTTCAGCGAGGGAGGATTATAGTTTCAAATTATTTGTCAGTCAGGCAATCAGTCAGTCAATCAGTCAGTCAGTCGGTTATTCTGTCATGCACAATAGTGAATATAGAAGATAAAGTGGCCTCCTAAATGATGAAGAGTCCTAGGGTAGTTTAAATTTCTTTCACTTGGAAAATAACTGGAAATTTCTGCCATCAGACTTGTGCAGTTTGGTTGTTAATCTTGCATTTTTTGACACTGCTCATTTTCCTGACACTGCTCATTTTCCTGTAGTGCAGGATAGGGTGTACTATCCTACAGACTGTCCTGCAGCACTTATCCGGAAACTTTATAAGAAATGGACGGATAGACTGAAGGATAATACACCTATCCTGAGCTTGTGAAAATTCCATTTCTTTTCCAATGATGTATATGCCAGATTTTTTATGTTTCAACTTAGTTCTTTTATCTCTGGTAATAATTTGAATAATAAATCCATCTAAATTTATGATCAGACAGTTAATGTCTGATCATAAATTTAGATGGACTTAGTATTCAAATTATTACCAGAGACAGCTAAATTGAATGCATTTCATGCATAACCTGAATATGTATTTCCCAGATTCCCATTCATTCTCCTGAGGAACTTTCTTTAAATGCATATCATTTTCTTGAACTGCAATCACAAGTTAGAAGAATGTTAATTTTTCACGGACAATTTATCTTTGAAAGACTTGGCCACTATCTCTTGACTGGCAGATGTCATAAACAATGATACTATTTCTAAAATCAACACTGCATACTTGATAGTACACTGTATATGCAAAAATACTTAATGCTGTTGAGCCAACCTTCGACAGTATCTGACCAATGACCATCTGTCCCTTTTTATATGACACAACTTTTCGATCTCAATTTAACAATTTCCTGTTTGAACTGATTTAATTTGTTCTCTTTAACTGCCTTTTAATGTTTATTGGTGTCAGACTTACCACAATTAAACTGCATTCCTAATATTTTTGAAGTTTGCTTGTGTAGATTGATGCAGAATTCAGTTGTTCATGTAGAAGCTTTTATAGTTACCAATATTAAGAGGAGACCTTGTGATGCAATTGAGGTGGGTAAGCACATGTTTGTCCTAAATAGACTGGACTGAAGAGTGTAGCGTGCAACTTTGAGCAGTAAACTTAGGCTGCGCAATTGTATTGTGTAGTATAGTTATGCTTGAAAATGAATTAATGTCCATATATATGTGTATGCTAGATGGAGGCAGAAGTGTCCCAGTACACCTGACTGACCAATTTTATCAAATGCCTATTGTATATGTGCGATAATTTATTGCTTCTAATGATACCTTATTAGTTTCAACTGTCCTAAATTGGTGTTAATTATTCTGTGGCAAAAGAAATTATATTACTCATGCAACTTACAAGCAGTACCATTTTGAGAAATTGTTAACTGAATAGTTAAATAAAGCCACCATTTATTTTATATTTTCATATTTTTAAATTAAATTAGACATAAACAAACATTATTTAGCTAGGGACATTCCATTAGATCTGATTTTGCTAGTCAATCATACTTCAGTGTTATTACATTCATTATTGTCAATTACTACAGACTATAAGTTTTATAATAAAATATCCAATTAAAACAATTGACTACTTGGTAATATTAATGGGTATTTCAAGTGTTGTAGATATTCTTATAGCTAGTTTTAAATTAAAACAAAGCATAGAAGTTTTACGTTGTCAAAATTGAATTCCATGACAGTCACAGGAATAATACAGGATTTTTCTGTCCTTGCAGTTTGATCACTTATCTTGTACATATTATTTCAAAACTAGTCAAATTTCTTGAAGTGCAAGATAGGGCATACTATCTTGCATTCTGTCTTGATATTCAGGATAATGGCAGAATAGACTCAGGATAATATACCCTATCCTCCAGTTCCAGAAATTTTATCTTTATCCTGTAAATTAATGCTGATTTCTAATCTTACAAAATCATTTTCACAAGGGATATAACAAGAAAAGTAAATTCACTATTATACTATTAACCTTGTCATTCATAATTGCGAATCCCCCCCTGTAAATTAATGCTGATTTCTAATCTTACAAAATCATTTTCACAAGGGATATAACAAGAAAAGTAAATTCACTATTATACTATTAACCTTGTCATTCATAATTGCGAATCCCATAACCCCCCCCCCCCTTTACATACACACCCTGTCTAATGCAATCTATTCTTTTCCTTCTTCTTCTCCTCCATAATCATTACTGGAAGGAGGGGATTGGTAATGCCAGGAGCCTCTCAGGAAGATAATAAGTTAAGGGTTAAACTGCACAAGAGGGTAAGGATGGAGTAGGGAGGAGAACAGGAAGTTCTGGTAGGGACTAGAGAGGATGTCCTAGCATGGATGAGTAGGGAGTGCGCTAGAAAAAGCTAGTATTGGTATGCTAGCAGAGGGTGGGGAAGCAGTAGCTACAGGGAGGGGCTAGCGAGGATGTGCTAGCAGGGATGGTGCTAGCAAGAACTTGCAGTGGTGCAGGACCTGGTACCAAGTATTAGCTGGAAGAGAGGCTCCTGGCATTACCAATCCCCTCCTTCCAGTAATGATTATGGAGGAGAAGAAGAAGGAAAAGAATAGATTGCATTAGACAGGGTGTGTATGTAAAGGGGGGGGGGGGTAGGATAAAGATAAAATTTCTGTTAGTTTACAAGGACTAACAGAACAGGTTGTTTAATGTATGATTAAGTTTGTTTATTTACCTTCAATATATATATAAATTGCATTACTTTTAACATCTGTTGTTGAGCACTGAAGTTGAGTATTGTTAAAGTTCATAGTTAAGTTGACAATTATTAATAGATGGAATGATGGTGAATGGACTTTAACAAGAATTATCTGATCATCTGTCATGTTTTGAACTGTATTATTCACATACCACATGATATCTTGCGTTGAGTTTCTCCTACAAACAAATGCAGGATTCTGTCCCAAAATAAACTTCTGGTTATCATGACTTAATAAACCTACAAAAATGTAGTGATTAATAAGATGGCAAATGGATTAACTTAGTACAATTTGTGAATTTGACTACAGTCATTATTAATTATAATTCCAGCATATTAATATCATGAAACATGTCCACTTCAAGAAGTTTTCATTAGTGTAAACTTTTCAATACTTAAAATAATGATCACCCATGTATGCATATTTAGCTACCTTTGGTTTAAGGTCAAGACGAGTTTAAAAATATTAGCACTTAAAATGCTTATTTTGTTAATAAAGTAATAATAATTATGCATTGTAGTAGCCATATAATAATACACACAATTAATGTTATATAACTAGTGATGTGCTTGAGCACAAATGGCGAGCGAGCCTAAAGACTATACTATTGTTATATGAATGATTTTGACTTCTAACACTGAAGTTACTGAAAATAAGGTCCAGTTTTTAAATTTAGCATACAGGGTAAAGGGATTTCAGTGCCATAGTAACAACTCTAACTGCTTGGAAGGAAAAACAAAACAAAACAAAACAATACACGTTATTTAAAAGTTTTCTTTGTGGTATTCTTTAGCTAAGTAGTGGTTGTAACACACAATGCTTTGACACAACTGGACATGCACCTACACAGACTTACCTTCGCAGTAGTCTAGTGGACAATGTATTTTCAAGTAAATACTGTTGCGCACGGCTTATAACCATGACAAAGAACGCATTGACTTACCACCGCCACTAACTCGAATAGTCCCTTAAGTTTTCAAGTTTTAACTGCACCCGCAAAAGAATTCAAAACGGTAAACAATTCAATTTCTAGGGTGATACGGGTACTGATCGATAAACCAGAGGATTCTGTTTAGTGCAATTTGGGACGGGGTCGACAACCGAACTAACACAAAAACGCGAGGGTCAAAGTACAAAATGACATACGTACGTCCAAACAATATATACAAATAAATAAATAAACTAGTGATGTGCTTGAGCACAAATGGCGAGCGAGCCTAAAGACTATACTATTTTTATATGAATGATTTTGACTTCTAACACTGAAGCTACTGAAAATAAGGTCGAGTTTTTTAATTTAGCATACAGGGTAAAGGGATTTCAGTGCCATAGTAGCAACTCTCTGCAACTGCTTTGAAGGAAAAAAACAACAACAAAACAATACACGTTATTTAAAAGTTTTCTTTGTGATATTCTTTAGCTAAGTAGTGGTTGTAACACACAATGCTTTGACACAACTGGACATGCACCTACACAGACCCAGAGCTCTCAACCTAAGAATTGCTTTTTCAGTATTACTGGTATGCTATTTCAGTATTTTGATGAGCATTTCAGTATTTCCCCCTTCATAATAAATAATAATAATTGACAGAAAGAGATGATACATGAGCTACCTATAGGATAAAATAATTATTGTTTTTGCTGTTCTTTGTTAATACGATAACTTGCATTCATTTCTCTGGTGCATGATTTTGCTTTGTCAAGGAAAGATGTTGGGAAATCCGTTTGGCTACAACATTGAAATGGTGAATTGAAGTGGACTCCAATCAAGGAAGAGATAGTCTCTGGGAGCAAACTTGCCCTAAAATCTGTTTTGATTCTCCTCACTAAGCTAAAAACTCTCTCACAGTCAGCATTGCTAGCTGGAATTGCAAGTAAATTGAGGGCTAAGGTAGAGAGATGCTGGTACTTCATATCACCCAGGACTGTTTTCATAGACTTGACATGAAGCCAGAAACTCACAGCATCATAAGCATTACCATCACTATCATGGCTAGAAATGTCACCATCTACAGCAAATTCTCTAAACTCCATCTTCACAGCCCCCAGGTCAAAATCAATAGCAAAGGTCTCACTAATCCCTTCAAAAGTTGATAAACTTAGATTCTGACACTCTGACGAATCAAGAAGCTTCAATGATTGGAAGATTTGTGACTTAAAATCAAATTTAGATATTAGTTTGTTTACAAATGCCTCATAAAATGACCTTACATGTTTATAGAAGTTATTAGCACTAAGTCCCTCATTTTCAATTGAATTTAGGAGAAAAGCAGTAGTGTCATCACCAATAAAAACATCCTCATCAGATAGCTGATTTATGGGATTTGAATAATCTATTTCTGTCAAATTGTGAGCTTTTGCTCGAATTACCGATGACTTGACAAAATAAGTAAGCACATTTTTTAGCAAACGCTCACTATGGGAGTGAAGCTTATGAATAGTAGCCATTTTGGTGCTTTGGAAATATATATTATATGTATCAAAAATAATAAGAGTATTATGAAGAAATAGCATTCACAACTTATTAAAAGGGTCACTGAGATTAGAATAATTTGTTCTTACTCTTCCAGCCTTTTCTACCTCAGGATGGCTTGTGAAGTAGGACAATAATGGATCCCACATTTCTATTGCACGATTAATACTACGCCGTAAAGAAAGCCACCTTGTATCACAATGTTTTAAAATTACTTTTAATTCCACATCACAAAATTCAGCATATTCTTTTAGTGATGCAATACTTTTAACGCTATTATGAAAATGGTAATATATATCAACTAAAATTTCATCAATTTTTATCGGGAGAGCTTTAACCGCAGACTTCACACAGAGACTAACCACATGGCATATGCAGTGGATATCTAGAACTTTGGGCTGCTCTTGCCGAATTTTGGCTGATACACCATTCCGCACCCCTTTCATCACATTGCAGGTATCAGAAGCAAAACTCACAAGGTTGGAAAATTCTAACCCATATTTCACCAACACATCCTTAATGGCTTCGAAAATATCAACTGCAGTCATGCCAGTAATACCCACTGTGTGAAGATGCCTTGTTGCAATAGACGAATGTTCACATTCAAAAGTCCTAATTAAGATAGTAAGAAGTTTTACAGAGTCACCTTTTTCATTGGACTCATCACACATTAAACTATATGGGACATTCCGAACATTTTCAACAATAGGCTTCTTGTGATATGGATCAAGAGCCTCACATATAATAGCTCATGTTTTAGTGCATTTGCACGAGAAATCAGATGCTATCTTGGAATCAGGGAACATTGTCGCAAATAATGAAGACAGATGATTAGCAGTTAGAAATGAGATATTATGCATGGCAATAAAATTTGACATGATAACTTCTGCTGTGGTAACCTTACGAATGTGTGACAGCTCTGAGGGTTGACCAAGCATGCCTGCTATACTCTTAGTGCTATTGCTATCCTTGAATCTCTGCTGATGTGTAGGCCCTCTAGCATGACGTGTTATATCATTGAAGCCTCCATGGGCTACACTAAAATCAGACTTGCACAATTTACAATGAGCATATTGGTCACCCTTAGAACTTGCTATGATACCATCTGGGAGCTTCCAAGAGGATTTGAACTTCCCTCCAGCTTGACACTTCTTCTTTACAGCATCCATAGCAAATAATTTCTAATTAACGCCCATTCCCGTAAAACTAGCTCCATTTCCGTAGTCCGTAATCTGAAAGCAATATCAGTATAAATTACGGATGAATCCGTAGAGTTGAGAGCTCTGCAGACTTACCTTATCAGTAGTCTAGTGGACAATGTATTTTCAAGTAAATACTATTGGGCACGGCTTATAACCATGACAAAGAGCGCATTGACTTACCACCGCCACTAACTCGAATAGAAATGGAAGTCCCTTAAGTTCTCAAGTTTTAACTGCACTCGCAAAAGAATTCAAAACGGTAAACAATTCAATTTCTAGGGTGATACGGGTACTGATCGATAAACCAGAGGATTCTGCTTAGTGCAATTTAGGACGGGGTCGACAACCGAACTAACACAAAAACGCGAGGGTCAAAGTACAAAATGACATACGTACGTCCATAAATATAAATAAACTAGTGATGTGCTTGAGCACAAATGGCGAGCGAGCCTAAAGACTATTTTATATGAATGATTTTGACTTCTAACACTGAAGCTACTGAAAATAAGGTCCAGTTTTTTAATTTAGCATACAGGGTAAAGGGATTTCAGTGCCATAGTAACAACTCATAGTAACAACTCTCTGCAACTGCTTGAATTGAAGAAAAACAACAACAACAAAACAATACACGTTATTTAAAAGTTTTCTTTGTGATATTCTTTTGCTAAGTAGTGGTTGTAACACACAATGCTTTGACACAACTGGACATACACCTACACAGACTTACCTTCGCAGTAGTCTAGTGGACAATGTATTTTCAAGTAAATACTGTTGCGCACGGCTTATAACCATGACAAAGAGCGCATTGACTTACCACCGCCACTAACTCGAATAGAAATGGAAGTCCCTTAAGTTTTCAAGTTTTAACTGCACCCGCAAAAGAATTCAAAAAGGTAAACAATTCAATTTCTAGTAATGATCGATAAACCAGAGGATTCTGTTTAGTGTAATTTGGGACGGGGTCGACCACATAACTAACACAAAAACGCGAGGGTCAAAGTACAAAATGACATACGTACGTCCATACATATATACAAACATCCCCGATTTTCGATTGTGTTACCCCTGTAAGTGTCTCGCTCGCTACGCTCGTACGCCAATAAACTAGTGGTGCGCTCGAATAGCGCAAATGCATGGCGACCGAACAGACTCTTTTTACATAAAAATAGGACAGAAATTACATCTAACTGTAGTGCACAGTGTAACCCTTTCCATCATCAGAGAATCTAAAGTCTCTGATCCCAGACTAAACTAACAGAATTACCTGCATAAACTTCGAAAGGACAAAGACTTCACAATTGTTTCAAGAAGAGAGTAGCTATAAACTTTTTGGTTGAAACAAAGTTGCAGCAGGATTCTCCGCGCCAGTTAATTGAAAAATACTGGAACTGTGAACGCTTTACCTAACTTACGAAATTAGAAGCGCGGGCGAAATATTTTGACGTACGTATAGAAATCTCAATTGAACACGACTGAGAGTCAGCTTCGCTCGCTTCGCTCGCTCGCTGAACTAGTGGTGTGCTTGAGCACAAATGGCGAGCGAGCCTAAAGACTATACTATTTTTATATGAATGATTTTGATTTCTAACACTGAAGCTACTGATAAGGTCCAGTTTTTTTATTTAGCATACAGGGTAAAGGAATTTCAGTGCCATAGTAACAACTCTCTGCACTGCTTGAATTGAAGGGAAAAAACAACAACAAAACAATACTCGTTATTTAAAAGTTTTCTTTGTGATATTCTTTAGCAAAGTTGTGGTTGTAACACACAATGCTTTGACACAACTGGACATGAACCTACACAGACTTACCTTCGCAGTAGTCTAGTGGACAATGTATTTTCAAGTAAATACTGTTGCGCACGGCTTACAACCATGACAAAGAGCGCATTGACTTACCACCGCCACTAACTCGAATAGAAAAACTGCACCCGCAAAATAATTCAAACAGTAAACAATTCAATTTCTAGGGTGATACGGGTACTGATCGATAAACCAGAGGATTCTGTTTAGTGCAATTTGGGACGGGGTCGACCACATAACTAACACAATAACGCGAGGGTCAAAGTACAAAATGACATACGTACGTCCATATATATAAATAAATAAACTAGTGGTGCGCTCAAATAGCGCAAATGCATGGCGAGCGAGCAGACTCTTTTTACAGAAAAATAGGATAGAAATTACATCTAACTGTAGTGCACAGTGTAACCCTTTCCATTCTCAGTTAGCATCAGAGAATCTAAAGTCTCTGATCCCAGACTAAACTAACAGAATTACCTGAATAAACTTCGAAAGCAGTGGCAAAGAAGCGCAGCTTGACAAAGACTTCACAATTGTTTCAAGAAGAGAGTAGCTGTAAACGTTTTGGTTGAAACAAAGTTGGTCTGCAGCAGGATTCGCCGTGTTCGTTAATTGAAAAATACTGAAACTGTGTACGCTTTACCTAACTTACGTAATTAGAAGCCCGGGCGAAAACAGAGGTTTCACGTACCCCATAAACAGATAAATAAATAAATATAGCGAAATCTCGATTGAGTTACCCCTGATATGTCTCGCTCGCTTCGCTCGCTCGCCAAATAAATAAACAAACATCCCCGATTTTCGATTGTGTTACCCCTGTAAGTGTCTCGCTCGCTACGCTCGCTCGCCAATAATATGTGACAGTCTATGGGAAAAGGGGGCACTTCACGCAAAAATTGAAATTGAGATATAGGCTCCAGAAGTAAGTCGTAGGAAAAATTCTTTTTTTTTTCCTATTTTTGTTTTTTGCAGAATTAGTCTTAGTGACCCTTACTCTAAGTCTACGCCAAATTTCAAATGCCGAAACAAATTGAAAGACCCCAAGCGTGCCGTGGAAAGAACAAGCTACTTTTTATTCTCTTTCGTTCTCGAAGTACAATAAACGGGGAATGGGCGGAGTTTCAAACAAGCAGCTAAAAAAAAAACAGCATAATCTACAGCTTACCTCTGGTTGAAAGTTTACCACTACATGGAGTAGAGTAGCCAAGGATTCCGACAAGACAGGCTGTGAGACGCTCTGAAAGCTAAAATGAACTCTACGCAAACTTCTTTAGTCGCCGTCAAATTGCGTATGCGGAGTACGCCGTTAAGTATACGGAAACATTTATTATACCGGAAGTGGAAATTCAATTTATGTTTTCTCGATTTCTAGTTCAATTGCTTTGCTGAATACAGCCCAGTTCAACTGCCAGTTTCTCTGCGCGTCGAAGGTTTTACCCTCCTGTATTTTAGCCCTAACTTGAGATAAATTGTAGCTTTTTATTAGCATAAAAAAACTCAATTTTTTTGGTTTGAGTGAAGTGCCCCCTTTTCCCATAGACGGTCACATAATGATTTAGCTATTCATTTATAGTGATTTATAGGTTTTAAAGTGGTATGATTGACATAAATATATCTGTCTGTGTGTGCTTCCAATGAATATTCAGATATTTCAAGGGGCATTTTTCTTTATTGAACATGGTTATTAAACCTATAATATATATATTTTGCTTCAATCAGAATAATAAATTATTGCATGCAATAAATTTGACTCTAACGATAAACGACCAGTCACACTATTCTTTATATACAATTTACATTTAATTGCTTTTTGTATTAATAACATTATATATCTATCTGTGTGAGGGTTGTCTGTCTGTCTGTCTGTCTGTCTGTCTGTCTGTCTGTCTGTCTGTCTGTCTGTCTGTCTGTCTGTCTGTCTGTCTGTCTGTCTGTCTGTCTGTCCGTCTGTCAGTCCATCCGTCTGTCTTCCTATCTGTTTGTCCATCTGTCTATCTCTGATTTTGGAGATTATTGACAATTAACCTTTGATTTAGGTATCATTTTACTCAGAATGAAGATTTAGGAACATTCATTGAGCTACTTTTTTGAATTTCGGGCTAATTGTTGAGAAAACAAAACTTTCAGCTCCGTGTAGGTACCAGCTATTGTGGGTAACGCCCCCTAGCATCATGTCGTAATAATGTGAGCAAATAATTTCTTGTATGCCCTCGGTAGTTTTTGCTTAGTGCTCAGGACAATTAGTTGAAGAAGTGAAGTTTCACGTTAAAAATGTGCACCGGTGAGTGTTTCTGGCTAGTTTAGCTCCTTCTCTTATGAAGACAGGTTTCCAAGTACCATTTTCATTGCTCGAGCTATATTGATGCCTGATTAAAATAGCTAATAGATTGCTGGTTCTTTTGATCTGAGATTATATAGCTAGGTAGTGTTCAGTAGCGCTGAGGGTTCGCACCTTTGGTTCTTCATTTTTTCAGGAATGCAATTAAATACAAAAGATGACTGTAAATTTAAAAGGGCCATTTCCAGATCATTTCTATAAGATAAACATATAATTAAGTGCAATTATAATTGTTCCATGTGATTCCTGATGATAGTGACGGCACATGTGAGGTGATTGAGGTAGCCAAGAAAATTAAAGCTGAAATGGGTGACTGAAACCAATAAGAAAAATTGTTGTAGTCATATTCACTCTCATTTCCTAATCATACACAAGATGACGTATTGTCCAAAGTCAGCTTTAGGTTAAAACAATCTTTACCTGCTTTGTTGATAGGTAATATTATGCTATGATACTGGTTCAAAAATTATAATGGCATTGCAAGAGCATATGGAAGTGCCAGTGCCAACTCTGATAACTGGCCCACTCCTGACAGATGCCCATCAAGTAATTTTATATAAATAGCTATTATGTACAGTAGCTACAAATTGTGACGAATAATATAAATTGTTAGGTATAGCATATTCTGTTGGACAGTAGCATCTAATCTTTAAAAGGGCATATTTTTTGTTGCTAGAGCTGAAACATTTGAGTATTTCCAACAAAATTTTGTTTGTGATCGTATTTGCAGTTAATGTTATGGTCAGTGTGTGTGTGTGTGTTTATGTGGTAGATTAATGTGATGAAATGGTGAAATGATCAGTCTCCTTTTCATGCCATTAAGCTACCAAAGATTGCAATGAAAATATACGACCTTATTCTGTAATGCATGAGATAAACAATAATTGCGAGTATCAGAATTAGTTCCTATATACTCAGAAATGATGAACTACCAGTATCAAATTGCAGGTATATTTGTGTAATATTGAAAAAATTATGGTCTGGTCTAAGTGAGATACAAAATGAATTAAGTAATGTGCTGTCCTGTGACAGAATTTGGTGTATTTTAAAATGAATACATTTGTAAGTGAGATTAATTATTGTTATAAGATGTAAATTACTCAAATTTCCAACATTTGTTTGTCATATTTTTTTCATGCTTTAAGCATCTTAGATTTGAAATTGCCAAGCTGCATAATTTGCATTTAAAAGATTACCTGAAATATTTTGTCTATTATCAGTGGCAACCGACAATTTTAGCAGTAATATTCCAAAGATTGAGAGTCTTAATTTGTAGTTCTTTACATAAGACTGCATCATATCCAGATAATTTATTGTAGCAAGGTCGATGAAGATCTTCATTGTGCTGTTGATTATGATATAAAAACATAATTCTGTTTATAATAATTATAATGCACATAATACAATGTAATATATAACACTTATTATATGAATTCAGTGTGATAAGGAAAGTTATTAAAAAATGCTTGATAGAGCAATAGCTTGCAATATCATTCAAATAAGAATAATAAGTGGTTTTTATTGTATGCCAGCTATTTTCACAGCAGTAGTGGCTTATTATTGCATCCAACAAGCACCTTTCTATGTGTCCTCATATTAAACATTACAATATATTAGTGTAAACAATGGTGAACTCAGCGCACTTTCTCAAAACCTGTACCATTATATTTGAAAAACAGTTGGGACATTCATTAACCCCAACACTGCACAATAAATTTATAGGCATCTCATGGAGTCACAAAGAATGTGACTCATGCAATTAAATCAGGTAGCTTGTAAACCTTGCATAAGTTAAGTTTGCTGTTCATATCAGGTCTTCAATATGAAAAATTGGATATTGTTGGTGATCAGTTTCACCATTAAGCACAGCCGCTGCAAGGTCTCTGATTTCCGTCTCATGTAGGAAAGGGCTCTATGGACTTGAATCAGTTCTTCTATACCCAACCATTACAAATTGAAATACTCAACAGCATCTTTTTCTTTACTCGCAGAGGTTTGTGTGATATGGGTTTTTGCATCATTCTCAATCTCAAAACACACTGCTTCCATCATTCATTATAATCTTCATAACCGTTAACATCACATTTAACTTCTTTCTCACATCAATATCTACTTCTACACTTAATTAGACTTTTGAGTAATCTAAACTTGCATATTGGGCTAACACAAACACATATCCTTTATCCTGTACTTAAACTTACTCATACAATTACTTAATAATATGGTCCATCCCATGACTTGGATGATTTGTCAACTTATAATTTGTACTGTGATATTCTACTCAGTACAGACTTCCCCAAGATATTTTTCCAATAAGCAAGTAAACCTTTATTCCAATGATAACCTCTTTCACATGGATAGTTAAGTTCTCAGCAGCATGTAAACGTACTGTCATTTTGAACTTGCACAATCAACTATTGCTTGTGATCTCCTGCATTGTACTTGAAACTTGACCCATATTTCTTGACTACTACCCACATTATTTCTTCTGTTCTCAGTCTCCTCTCTACTGTCTTAAGATGCTATTTATAGCCTCTGTGAACTTAATGCTCGTCAAAGTTGTTTACATATTTGTCTTTCTGATGACAGTAAGCACTTCCAACCAGAGGCGCTGTGCGCTCATTTTACAAAAAAAGACCCTGATTTCTATTTCATCATTTAATCGCTGTTCTTGCACCTGTCCTGTGAGTGAATCTTAAAGGACATTGAGACCCACACTGAGACTCTGGTGGTCAGACAGTGCAAGTGACTGACTCCTTCGTGTTACATAATGTGGTAGGCATGTCCTAAAAGGACCCAACGAAACTTGTTCACAAGCCGGCCAATTGGAACGTGACCTTCTTTTATGTAATGTGTCAATTTTGGCCACAAGACTATGGATGATTATTATAACCTAATGTGACAGCCTATGTGTTATGTCTTCAACCAGTTGGTTCATAGCAATCCAAAGATGACAAAAATATGATAAGAAATCAGCAGTTAAAAAGTCAATTAACGTCACATCAAGTTGTGTAGAGCAGGACATGAAGAGTTGTCATGCTGGATTCTGGCACAGACATTATCTCTTTCGCCCAGAAGTATAGAGTTGCATGGATATGTGAAAATATGATTGCTACAGTATTCGATACATTGATCACCAATATTTGCCAATACTGATCACTGATCAGATATTTGTCACCCTTGCTATTCATAATCTTATTATTAAATTATTCCCAACAAATTACACAGCCTGAAAAGTGTCTATTGACAACCATAACAAAATTGTAAATGAGTGTATAATGTGTTGATAACTAGTTTGGTAACCTCTACAGCCTTGTAAATTTGTTGATAACTTTAATTACCAAGACAGTTTCAGGATTTTGATATGGTTGTAAATGGACACTTTTCACCCTGTTATTACACGATGTTTAGAACATCATTATTAAAATGAAGTATAAAAACGTTTGTCTCAATAGGCAATAGGTAGTCTAATGAAAAGCTGACAATATCATGGTGAAATTTGTTACTCAGACTTCAATGTATTTGATCAATCACAAAGTTTAATCATAGTCACATCATTTATTTATTATTGATAGGAAAAGGAGTCAGGAGTTAGCTACTGAATTTTCACTGCCTACAAGACCTAACTGCCAAACATAGCTAGGTAGTGTTTAATAGCGCTGAGGGTTCGCAGTTTTGGTACTTTACTTCATTATTAATTACAGGAAGCACTACACAAGAGCAATAAATAGACATGAAAAGGTATATTATATATATTAAGAAAATCTTCTCATCCAACAGCAAATAATTATGTTAATTAAATTTAATTTGTCGTTTCGACATCAAGAAGTCGTCTTCAGTGGTCAGTTGAGGTAGAACTCTCCTGGTGATTTAGTAAACACAATGTAAACAACAAGATAGTGACTGGAGGGTAGCTTACTGTTTTTTTATATCATGAATGGGCAATTTGCACACAGCATGACAGCCACCATCCTGGAAGCTCTAGACCTATGCCTCTGATAAATTTGTTTTTGACCTGTGTCATCTGTATGTGTATAGAGCTTCCTTGTATGGATTCCATACATAGCAAAATCGAGTGAGAGTATTCAGAGAGTGTGTAGATACTTGACATCTAAACAACATTTAGGTCAGGTAAGACACTAAGGTCACATCTTACTAAAGTCAAAGAGACTATACCCATTCCCACCGAGTCCTCCGTAGTGTATACAGTATAACCTGCAGTTGTGGTAAAGTATATATAGGTGAAACAATTAGAAGGCTTGAGCAGATAGTGAAAAAACATCACGACGCTTGTAAGAGAAGTGATGAGAAGGTTTTAGCCATTGCTTAGCATGCTTGGCAGAAACATCACCCCATTATTTGGCAAGAGGTAAGAGTTTGCCAGTAAGAATCGTGAGTTAAAGATCAAGGAATCACATACAGATGACACTGGACAACGACAAGTTTAACAGAGACATAGGTTTAGAGCTTCCAGGATGCTGGCTGTCTATGCTGTGTGCAAAATACCCTCCGGGATATAATAAACATTGAGCATACACTCCAGAAATCGTGTTGTTTTCATTGTGTTTTCTATATCACCATGCAGAGTTCGACCTCAGTTTATCCCAGAAGAGGACTACAGCAAGAAGTTGAAATGTTAAGTCTTAATTAACATATTATTGGCAGTGGGAACAAGAAATGCTATTACTATTTTTTTTCAAACTGATAATGACTGAATTATATGTATATTAAATAAATCAATAAAAAAAACACAGAGAATTGAGGACCAAATGTGGAGTGCCAAGACCTGTCAAAGATAGAACACTTGGAATCACATCAAGATAAATTCTAATTTATGATCCTTAAAGTACACAAACTACATAAATTTATCAGAAAGTACATATGTTTTCATTTCTTCATTCACTTTCACTTGTACTATTTGAACCAATATCTGCATATTCGGCACCTGTTAACTTGCTCTTTGCCACCATACCAATTCAAAGTTTAAATCACTGCCGCAAATAGCACCCATACCAACAACACAGTCTTTGTCACTAAGTACATCTACTATCATCATTCTACTACCTGTGGTGACCATGCTAGCGTCCAAGAATACAACCACTAGCCCAACACTATCAAAATTGGAGGAATTGAAATCATTGTCTGAAAGAGCTAAAGCTTGTGATTTAGACCCACAACTTCTCTTGCTTGCTGAAATCATGTCCAAAACAACCACACCCTCAACAGCCCCTCCACAACATTCACAGCCTGCTCACATTAGATATGATTTTCTTGCCAAACAAGTGGGAATAATGCAAGAAAATGAAGACATATTTGCTGTGCTCAATAGGTTCCAATACAACTTGAGACTTAACAATGTACCCCATGCAGAATACTTGAGAGCCTTGCCCGCAGTCCTGATAGGACAATACAATGAAGCATACTATAATAATGTGGAAGGATGCCACTCCTACAATCAAATGAGAGACATCCTGTTGGCAGTAGGTGGTTACACACCCAACGAGTGCCTGAATTCATTCCCATTAAAATACAGGCCTGGTGGCACCAAATCCATCACACAATGGTTTCGGTTTCACATGTGGTCTTACAAGTTTGCTGTGATGCTCAATCACATGTCATTCCTGGATAACATGTCAGAGGCAGCAATTGACAATATGTCCAAAATATTTGCAGCAACAGCATTAGCAGAAGGACTCCCAACGGACATAAGCTACCAGTAGTACACAAATTTTCAGTACTGCAGTACAATGACTAGCATTTTTGCAAATCGTGCCAGTAACATCAGTGTGATGATCACAATAGTTGATAAAAAGGGGTCAAAATATTGCTTACTGAATCGTTTTAGTGGTATCTTGCAAAACCAAATGCTTTAGTAGTATAATGTTAATAAGATTATTTTGTAATAGTTTTATAATATTCTCTGTTGTAATAGCAGTTTAAGTAATGTTGAACGATGTCCTATGTTAGTTCAGTTTGTGGTATTGCTTGGCCAACTAAAAGGAATTGCTTTGACGTTAATAAATTTCATACATATCTATTATATTGTAGTAATGTTTTAGCTTCCTTGAAATTTTACACTAGCAACACAGAATGGTAAAGTAACCACCACATTCACAGTTGTGTTTTAAGTATGTTAACTGTGAAAAAATAAATTACTATAGAATTTCTAAATAAATATTAAATGAACCTAGTAGCTATAAGATGATCTTAAACAGATCAACATACTTTATATCATCTCTAAGGCAGACAGGCAACTGCAAAGTAGTAGTATAGGCTCACCTTTCTCACAATTTCACCGCAAGTAGCTATTTATAAACACTGAAGCTCTGTCAGCTTTTTCTACCAAGTAAGATGAAATTATATTAACCAGAAAAGTCTGCCCCGCAACCGTAGAAGTCGGATATTGAGCACCTGGCTGCACGGAGCGAAAAAGATCTGCAGAGTCTATTAATAAACTACCACATATTGTTTATACTTGTTCCGTGGTAGCATAAACCTTTCAATCAGAGTACTCAATTCCCGTAAATACTCCTAGATAGAGAAATAAGTGGAACGACCTAAAAAAATATGCATTACCAGTGGCCAATAGCCTTGCTGCAGGTCTGTTGCTCCAAATCCCGATATCCTGTCTGACCTAATGGTCATGATAATATAATCAATTTGTGTGTGTGTGTGTGTGTGTGTTTAGCATGCAATGTTTTCCATGATATTGAAACAACAGTTGATATGTGAGGCATATTTTTCTTCTAGTTCAAATTAGTATAAGCTATGGTCATGTTGCTGGAGATAATAATCTGAAGTATCTTATTATATGGCATCAAAATATCTGTGTTGCATAAAATTCATACTAAACAGTGCAAGTAACATCCAGATGAAAGGTAAGTACATTTTGACATTTTGATCTACAACATCCAAAAATCACTCAATTTGACCCTAGATATACCAAGAGTCAGTACTCATGTCTACATAATAATGTCCATACTATTCTAGCAAACAGTTTAAGCTTGACTAATTGAACTTTTGGCTAAAAATTGATTTAGAAAACAAAAGTATACAAGAACAATTTAATTATACCAACTTTAAGATACTTCAATCACTTGTTTTTTAGTCTTAATCATAATTTAATTCATTTTGACTTATTGAAAGTTTTGGGTATATTTTCATATTGTAAATTATCTACCTGTTTCTCTTTGGACTAGGTTGTATAACACACATCATGTCATTGAGACACAACATTGATTACTTATTTGAACAGTCCTGAGAATGAAACTAGCAAACATGCATTCATGTATTTAACACCTAAAGTTAGCAAACTTTTCATCGCTGAGGTTAAACTCTCCATGGTAATTATATTGAATTTGATCTTGATTTGATCTATAATTATTTAGAAATGTGCTATTTAGCTTCTGTACTGGACTTTCACATACTATACCATCATCAGTATTAGCTAAATGATTAAAATTACATGAGGATACTGTGTAGTGTGCCAGATTGTCTATTATTAAGATGACTCACAGTAATCACTAGTGAAATTAGCTAAATACAGATTATTGAAATACCTAGTAATATGGAACAATTAAGAAATAGGTATAATTATGATTACGAGTAACAATTATATCTAGAACAAAAATAGTGATTTTGTTGCAAATCTATGCACTCCGGTATGAATAATATTGCCTCTTACTGAAAACAGGTGGCATTATAAGTAATATTAATTAAATTTGGTAATGTTTAGGATACCATAGTGAGAGCCCATATGTACTGCAATTATGTATGAGGACTGATGATACTTTGATATCTGTATTATTGGTTTGATAAATCCACCAAGTTGTATTTCTCTATTCTAAATATCAGCCCCTTCAGGAGTTATTTATATTTTGAAGTTAGTATTGCTATGGCAATAAAAAGAACACAATTCATTAAACAATAATAGTAATAACAACAACAATAATAATAGTAGTAGTAATATAATAGTAGTAATAATTGCAATAATAATGTAATATAATAGATTGAAACTTTCTCACCTAAAGTTTTTATTATGGGTCAGAACTTGATAATTGCAATGATAAAGCCTTTTCAATCCACTAATTATGGCTCCTCTCCTGAGGAGGAGGTGTTTCCAGTTGACACCAAAAAGGTGTTCTGACAACACATAATGGCGGTCTGTTGAGTACAAGACAGCAGTAAACAGTACTACTCAACAGTATACAGGTAAAATGTGAAGGTCTTGGAAGTCGTGGGTTGTTGCAGCTCAGTGGTTAGAGCACTGGTGGCTTCATTTTCGGTGACAACTAAGATTTTTCACATTTTTCCTTTGCTTTTTCCAGACCCCTTAAGGTGAGAAAATTTCACTCTAGTTTTTATGAAGGGTTAGAACTTGATAATTGCAGTAATAAAATAATAATTATAAACTTCGATTATTATTATAATATCATTATAATGATAAAGAATAATCTAATAGTAATGTAATAATAAATAATAATAATCATATAATCATATAATAATTCAGTCACTCTAGGCTGAAATAATTATAATAATAGGAAATATTTCTCTTTTTAACAGCCAATATTATTAATTATAACTTAACCCGACATTTCGACTTCTTGCCGAAGTCCTCTTCAGGGGTCAACTGAGGTTGAACTCTCTGTGGTGATATAATTAACACAAAGTAAACAGCAAGATTTCTGGAGGGCATGTTTACTGTTTATTATATCCTGGAGGGTGATTTATGCTGGCTGTCCATGCTGCGTGCAAATCACCCTCCAGGATATAATAAACAGTAAGCGTGCCCTCCAGCAATCTTGCTGTTTACTTTGTGTTATTATATCACCACGCAGAGTTTAACCTCTGCTGACCCCTGAAGAGGACTTCGACAAGAAGTCGAATTGTCGGGTTAGGTTATAATTAAAAATATTGGCTGTTAAAAGGAGAAAAATTTCTTATAATAATAGTAATTATAATAGCAATGTATACAAAACCAATATTGTAGCTTGTAGTATTATTATTTCTATTATTATCATTATTGTTGTCTTGTTATTATCATATTATTATTATCATTGCAATTATCATTATTATCATCATTAGTAATAATTTACATAACAATCAAGAATAGCTATGTATAACACATAAATCCAAAAGATGCATGCATACTGATTAGGCACTAACTTGCTATCAGGTTTTTCCAGAGTTTACTATAAAATCGCTATAACTTAAACTGAAAATGACAACTAAAACTAACAAGCACTGGGTATTTATTTGGAAATGTGATCACTATTACCAGCAAATTTTTCCCAATGGGACATAATACTTGTTTTTAAGCTCATAATGAGCGATAAAGTTGAATGCTTATGTAAACATACTGATTTAGTTTCAGCATCATTATTAGACTTCATAACTATCGACTACACAACACAAATCCAAATAATAATAACCTGGGCTAACTTACTCAACTTTTATTTATCAAAATACACATAACCTAGGCCTGATGCAATAATCCACCTCAAATAAAAGTGCATGAGTCAACATGAAGTAGCAAAGGTGTATATATTGCACAGCAGTTGAAGTATTACATATGAAAAGAACCAACAACAATAATATGAATTATAGAGATTTTCTTTCATTCAGTTGTGAAGGATCACCCAGATGGAGTGGCTGGTTAGCCACCGGCCTAGGAGGGCCTGATGCAGGGCTGTAGTAGTATGAGTTGGAGGGGGCGACAAAGAGAGTGTTGTCATTCGTGAATGGTTTGGTTTTCCCAAGCAAGTATAAGCAGCTACTTTACAAGATGATATCCAATTTTGTCACATTCAAAACATAGCTGGCAAAGTTGTTTTTGTTAAAACCAAGGTTAATTTTGGAAGAAACATTGGAGAAGATAGTGTTCTTGTCATTGCTCCAATTCTAACTAATCATATTTTAAATCACTTATATCATTTTGATGTCTAGTTTGTGTTGTTGAGAATAATGTAATTTTATCTGCATGACATAAAGACTTTTCACTCAATGTAATTTTTGTTTAGACTTTTGAAAAATTTACAAAGTAAAGAACCATCTCAAATGTTCACTTGGTACACTTCTGATATGCAGGATCTTGGGGGGAGGAGGGGAGGTAGATTTGCAACATTAGGGGGAAAAAAGGAGGGCCTGACAGCTGTAAGAGAGCCAACTGGCTGCAAAGAGTTGAAAATATAATTGCTAATATAGCCAAAATAATAATATATAGACTAACAACTAATGATGCTACATGTTATGTTCATTTGGTACAACACATTTTTGTCTGCTTGGAACTGCTAAAAGAATTAGCTTAGATGCTATGGTGTAGTTATGTCCGCCAGGGGCCGATCTTATTCAACAAAAGTAACTGTGGGGTTGTATATGGCCCACAGACTTCTGAGACAATCTAACATAGTAAAAAAACTTCTGAACCTTCAATAACATCAATGTCAATTGCCTTTAGTTGAGCTACTGTTGCTTAGGAAGTGGTTATTTGCATTGGGATCAGATCATACTGGTTGTACAATTATGAGATAACCTTGCTTCAGCAATAAACTTATGAACTCCTCCTGTAGTATATACTTCAAATTATTTGTATTTAATGTAAATTCTAGCATAATAAAGCCACATAAAGGGAGCACAAGAACTTGTAATACTTCACAAACTATCATTTGTTTTGTTAGAATTAAATCAACAATTTTGATGCTTCCATCTTTATAGATTTCATAAGCTGCACTCATTACATGTCATGCCAGCATATCATTGTGGTCATTAGCTGGTTGTAACATGACATAATATTTTATAGTCCATCAAAATTTAAGGGCCGTCTAAAAATTTTCGATCATCAATAGCGACCACATTGAACATGAATTATGTATTTGAAACTGGGTTAAACACCTGAACCCCCTGCATACACCCATGGCTGTTGTGTGTGGAGGCCATATTAATTTAAATTCAAAATATATAACATATATTAGTAGTTCTAGCTTAGTATGAGAAGTCAAAACAACAGACGTTTTGACTCTGACAAGGACTCTTCAGTGAATTTATTTATTTTTGAATATTATGGCTCACTAAATGAGATCATCAGCTTATAAGCTACAGGGACTGAATACATTTACAAATTGCCTATGAAACAAAAGTTAATGAAATATCTAGTGTGAAAAAATAGTATGTAAGAAGATATGAATGTTTCCCATTCATTCCTGTGGTTAAACTGGGTGTACAGCTGACCTTTTATTCTGTGACCATAAAAGTTCTTTGGCTGTAGAACTGAGTGGTATGGCGCATGCAAGCCGTTGTGATTTAGTTTCCGAATTTATTAGCAAGGCTTCAAAACTGTCTGGTTACAAGGCTGAGAGGATACAAGAGCTGGCCATAAGGGAGTTCCCGAAGAACAATGATGATTTTGTCATGCAGGGACATAGGCAGAATTATAATAGTGGGTTTCTCAGTGAAACTACGCCAAGACTAGAACTATTAAATTAAATACTGGATAAATAGCAGCAATTACATGCATGCATCATGCATGGAAAAGTGTCCATAGTCACCAAAAGCTGCGTATACAGGAGGAGGGTTTCAAGGTGAATTACTGATAACTCCTGTTTCAAATTAATAATACTCATATCCCATTGTGCTCTCAACTTCTACTGCTCTGTGTGCCGAAAAATATTTTGAGACTACATTTTCATTTGAACATGATAGACTATAAATAAAATTAATTGGCAAGTTACAATGTAGCTTGTTAACACAGTCATATAACCACTATACTGGATTCTAAGTGACAGAGGCATCAATTTTTTGACTTTGTTATTATAGAAAAACATGAACAGTAAGAGACAGTTTACTGGCATAACAACCAGGGGTGTGGGGGTGTGGGAGGTGGGCAGTTGCCTCCCCAAGCCTGTAATCTCTTATTGTGTTTCAATTCTCAGTAGGATCGGGGCAGGGGGGGACGGGGTTCATAAGTTGTGCAAGTAGTCATTTTTGGTTAGTGCAAGTGAAGTAATCTCATAGACTGGACTAACACATTACCTCTCACCCACATTTGCCTAATAAAACTAAACCTCTAGTATTTGTAAGTGCAAATTGATTGTGCTAATTCTAATAGCATTTATACTAGTCTGACTGTAAGTAATCCTCCTTTTATTAATCCTGTCTACTAATATACTAATATAAGTGATTCTGGAACAAATTAGACAGAGAAAAACAAATTTATCACTCTAGTCATTACTTTAGTTAGTCAGTACACATCAAGATCACATGTCATGTTCATTTAGTATTTTCATTCCTCCTTGGGTCTTTAAACACTGCCTGAAAAGTGTCCATTGACAACCATAATAAAATTTTAAATTAATGTATAATGTGTTGATAACTAGTTCGTTAACATCTACAGCCTTGTATTTTTTTGGTTAAAATTTTAAATTAATGTGTAATGTGTTGATAACTAGTTCGTTAACCTCTACAGCCTTGTATTTTTTTGGTTAACTCTAATATTCAATTTTAAATGAAAAAAAATGTTAATTAGATTATAAGAACCAGAGGCCAATTACTTTTAACTATTATTTTATCATAAATTTTCACAAGAAATTTGTTGAAATGTAGTACTTAAATATATTATATGACTTACTATTTTCATACCTTTGGATACAGTACTCATATTCAATGTGTCCTATATTTTATATAATCTGTTCGCCTTGTGAAACTTTGTTTACATCATTGCCCATTTGCCTTTTTTCTTGCCCATTTTGTACTCAGAATTGCTTCATTTAAACATATTTTGTTGAGCTTATTTCATCACAGCCTACATTATACTCACCTATATCTTCCATTAATATCTCTTTATACATAACACTAACCTGTCTTATTATAGTATTTCATGAATTTGGATGCATTGGCATTTTTTTGTAAACTCTTATTCTTCTCATGTACACTTTTATTCACATTCCTAATGGAGTTAATTTCTTGGTGGGCTGGGAGTGGAAAAATTTGGGCCACCATAAAGCAAGAAATAATGTTTTGTTCACATTAACTATTCAAATGAAGTACATGCAAATAGAAACCATAATACATCTCATGACAAAATCTATTACTAAAGAATTCAGGTTGGGTAGTAATATAAGTGATTCTGGAACAAATTAGACAGATTTATCACTCTCACTTTAGTTAGTCAGTACACGTCAAGATCACATGTCATGTTCATTTTGTATTTTCACTCCTCCTTGGGTCTTTAAACACTGCCTGAAAAGTGTCCATTGACAACCATAATAAAATTTTAAATTAATGTATAATGTGTTGATAACTAGTTCGTTAACCTCTACAGCCTTGTATTTTTTTGGTTAACTCTAATAATTATTAAGACAGTTTACTGGTTTTGCTTTGGTTGTCAATGGACTCTTTACACGCTGTGAAAATACTTAATCAGGGTGCTCGCAAAAATCTCTCATTGCTGACTTGTGCAATAAGTATATGTATAATATAATTGTAATGCAATAACTTACATGAACACAAGAGTGCTCAAGTTTATGAATAATTCATGAGATAAACAGAGTCTGCAAAAAAGGGTCATAGAAATCAGTAGCTAAGATGAAACTAACCTTGTATAGGAATGGGTGTTTGCTGAATAAATTTAGGTGATGGTAGGGTATAGCTTAAGGTTAGGGAAGGGGGAGGGAGGGAGAAGAAACAGCTGCCTTTTATATATTTTAATGGCAGTGGTATAAAGAAACAACACTATTTAAAAAACAACAACAACAGAAATGGTGGCATGGAAGAAGACAATAGTCTCTTTCACCAACATGTTAGGATTAAAGCCCTCTGCCCCCCTCCCACCCCTTGTTTGAATGATTGGTGCAAGGTGTGGAAAACAATTTTATTATAGGTATGCATAGGTTTCATCATGAGTTCTCTCTTTAGTATGAAACATGTATAGACTGAACGAAGGCTTTAGGCTAGAAAATGCAATAAAATAAATTTGGATAGGATGCTTTCCATATTCACTTCCAAGGAAGTGGGTATTCACAGTGAATTGAGCATATGATTAGATGGACAAATCAGGTACAAATTAGTAAAATAGTGGCCCTGTCACATCAGAAAAAAAACATGCTGTTAGAAGTTGAAGGCCTTTAATTAAAAAGGGCGCATGACACACACCCTTCAGCTTTCATAACTTGTACCTTGAGATGGCATGCACACTTTATATAGCAGTATGAATGACAATAAATTTACATGTTTATTATGTCAATATTACATCAAACCACAACACCACACAAATATACTACATACACATGCATAGACGCATGATCATTACCAAAATCATAGTATACAAATTTGAACAAAATGAAATTCTTCAATATTCAGTTCAAGTGATAAAGTAATGCTTGAGAATTACAAAGGTGTTTGATGATTTACATGGTTTGTGTAAATGAAGCACTAGAAAAAGTGGTAGAGATGACAGACAAGTTGTAAAAAATGATGGAATAAATTTGACACAATATGCACAGTAATGTGAGTCGAAGTACAAATCTTCCATTTTCTGTACATAAAAAGCCCACTTGATATCTTGCGGAGAATTGCTAGGAATTACAAATAATTGCAGAACTTTACCAAATATAGGATAGAGTTCACTCTCACCCAAATATATGCAACAAAAGTTTTTTATATGCATGCAGTCCATTATGATCCACAATAGATGAGTTATAACCTGTAGAGAGTTAATTCCAAAATTTTATAAAGTAATTGAACGTCTTCTAGTTCCTCATTGAATAAAACAGTTTTGAAAGCTCTGGACAGTTCAACTTTGGAGATAAGATAGGTATCACCACAATTCATGTGGCAACAGAACGCATGCTGAGTTTATTTTTGCAACAGTCAAGGTAATATTTTTTAAAGTTAGCATAGCTTGCCATACACTTTAATATGTACATTATAACTTCATGACACATAGTCCAACTGTAAACTAAAGGGCTATATTTCATAATCTGCAGTGGATAGTAGACCATATAATGGAGTTTAGGAATTACATTTGCTGATCGAAAATGGGAATAATGCTCTTCAATTAATACTCTAAGATAGGACGCGGTGTTTTATCGACCATGAACAAGCTATACTACAAATGCGCAATAGCAACATGTACAACACCCACTCCTGACAAAGTTCAGGATTGAAATCACCAATAAAATAAGAGGCAATGTAACTGCATGAAGCCATATCTTTGATGCAGACTGCCTTATCTTTAGAATGACCAACTTTATTTCATATTGAACAACTCCTTCGAACAAATCATGCATGATGTCATGAGGAAGATTTTGTGCCACAGAAATACTAGGAATTTTGTCTAGCTCAGATGGATGATTAATGCCGTATTCAACTGAAGTTGCATCATTCAGTTACTTCACCTGCTGCATGTGCTCAGTAGCAGTACGCAACTTGAATTGGGAATCCAAAAAAGAGGTTTGAATTTGTGCAGTGGTTGCCATATATGTGCGACAAATTCGGTAAGCGAATGACATAGATTCCTTGAAACCTCCTATCAAATGAGCTCCCAGATTGTCAGCAAGAAAACCATGCAACCCTACCTTGTAATTTTGGTTATTACCCTCACAGGAGATGTCAAGACCATTCTTGCAGAGTGATATTATGCTTTCAACAAATGGCTTCAAAAACAAGTTTATCCCATGTTTCCGAATAAGTCACACTATTAGCAACACATGCAACCAAAAAAAACACTTTAATTTGGATCGATATTTCGGCTTTAAATTTCCAAAAGAAAAAAATCAACCCAGTTTGTGTTACTTTACATTGGAGCCAAGGGGATTACACAATTCAATTTTGTCAAAATATGCTATAATTTGTAGAGCAGTTTTGTCCATTTTGAAAATGAAATAATTTTTGAAGACAGAACCATCACACATGTCCCTAATATGTCATCATAGGAACCATGAAATGCATTAGTGACATTTTGACACTTTAATAGAGCTTTCAGAGTATCTTAAATTTGAAAGTAGCGTAACAATATTTTTTCAAAACCTATTTAGCTTTGTTTCCAGATAATCGTTGTGCATAAAAAGAGGGTCCAACATGAATTTCAACAGAATCCTATCAAGAAAAATGCCATAATAGTACCCATATACAAAAATATTAATGTGAAGAAAAAAGAAAAAAAGCAAGCAACTTTCTATTGGAAAAGACTTTGAGAACCTAGTTTGTAATTATTTATCCCTGTGGCTACTGTCAGCATTTCATGTTTTGCATCTTTTTTATCCCTCAACGAGGTTTAATGGAAAAATAAACCCACAAACTTGCTGGTTGATGGCATATAATAGCTATAATAAATAAATACTTCACTAATTCAATATTTTCTGAACTAACTTTTGCACATTAGCTAGCTATGTCCTTTATTTCTCAATATTTTTATACTCCACTCTACTCCAATTTATTTGTCCATGTTAAATCAATAAAATCTCTGTAATAAAGTATTCACACTGCTAAAATACCTCATTATAATTTTCAGAGAAATTGTGCGAGGAATTTCTGAAAAAAGTGAGTCTTACTCTAGCCTAAGAAATTCATAGAAGCAAAAGATAAGGTTAATAATTCCTTACTAAGCCTTAAAATATAAAATTTAGTCATAATTAATCTCTATATATATCACACCTCAAAGAAAAGCAGCCGCCAATTCTAATGGATATACTGTTATTGTAGCTGTTTTGCCTGACTTATTGAAGTATTTTTAGCTCCTCAAAAAGAATTGAATGAGTGAAAATTGCAAAATTTCTACAAATAATAGTAGTTTGACTTTCATAGTTCAACTTACAATACAATCAAATAATTTTTCTCTAAGATAGGTAGAATGTAATCCCTGGAATGGCGTATTTGAATAAAAACTGGCTAAGACTAGGAATATCATTTGGATATATTCCTCCCTAGCTTATGCATTTATTCACTTCTGCTTTTAACCTTTCAAAGGTGCGCTTGTATATCTTTTCAGACTTGCAAACAATATGCAGAGCCCCTTTTCAGATTTGGCAATGGTGAGCCACTGACTCGAAGGTGCCTGTTGTTAGCTGTCAAGGACATGCTGGACGAAGCAGGTGTCTACTCTGATCAATACCATGGACATAGCTTCTACATAGTGGTGGCTACTACAACAGCAGCCAGGGGACTAGAATATTACCTCAGCAGATGAAGTGCCCTGGGCAGATTGAAGAGCCTCACAACTGGAGTTTATAAAGATTCCTAGAGTACAGTTGGCATCTAACACCTCAAAGAATTGTTAGCCTGAAACATTTGGAGGTAGTAGCTTGCATTCAGAGTGTAATAACACAATGGTATATCTGTAATATAGTTAGATCTCATAATACTACTACATTGTAATGCTATCTAGTTTATAATAATTATATATACCCAAACAAATATTAAATTTTCAGCATGAACTTCCTAAATTTAGAACATAATTTTGATTACAAACCAATATTGAGTAATGATAATGAAGTTACAAATACTATACATTATTAAAAACAAATACTCTGTAATATGTAGTCACTGTTTATCCATGATTGAAACTCTGCATTAAATTTTAAGAAATGTAGTAGTTTAATAACAAAGGAGTAAATTTTTAATATTCAATTTTGAATGAAAAAATGTTAATTAAGATATAAGAACCATAGGCCAATTACTTTCAACTATGAACTATCATAAATATGCACAAGTAATTTATGTTGAAATGTAGTACTTAAATATGATCTACTATTTTCATACCTGAGGTTTAGATACAGTAATTATTCAATGTGTCCTATATTTTATAGAATCTGTTCGCCCTGCGAAACTTTGTTTATAATTATTGTCCATTTTCCTTTTTTCTTGCCCATTTTGTATTCAGAATTGCTTCATTTAAACATATTTTGCTGATCTTATTTCGTCATGGCCTACATTATACTCACCTACATCTTCCATTAATATCTCTTTATACATAACACTAACCTGTCTTATTATAGTATTTCATGAATTTGGATGCATTGGCATTTCTTTGTAAACTCTTATTCTTCTCATGTACACTTTTATTCACCTCATACTCCTAATGGAGTAAATTCTTGGTGAGCTGGGAGTGGAAAAATTTGGGCCACCATTAAGCAAGAAATAATGCTATTTTTATAATAAATAATTTGTTCACATTAACTATTCGAATGAAGTACATGCAAATAGAAACCATATACATAGAAGAATACTCATGACAAAATCTATTTCTAAAGAATTCAGGTTGTATAGTGAAAGCTCTGCCCCATGTTTTAAGCAAGTTGCAATAAAAACTGCCAAAAAGTCAACTTATTAATAGCCACAGTATCCTTATTAAATTTCAGTGTGAGCACATTAACTAACAACAAAGAGTATAGTCAGAATTACTATTTGCTTACTAGTATTAAAAAGGAAAAAAATGTGGATTGGACTTACCTATAATAGTATAACAACTAGCAAAGTCTCAATTTGCTTTAAAATGTATGGAAACAAGGTCGGTTGCCTTACAAGGTGATATATCTAACTTATTGCTTAATTGAATAAGTGAAGGCCATTTTGTGTGGCATACTTGAAAGTTAAAAGCAGCTAATCAGGCTGGTTAATGTGAGCGATGTTCCAACTCTACTAATCAGTCAGACTTATCCTCACTTATCCCGTAATGCCTGTACCGAGTGTGCACTTGAGTAACTGCAGCAAAAACCCTCCCAAGGTAGTCACCACTAATTCAGAGAAAAAATAGACTTTTCCAAACTTGACTTATACAGAACACTGAATAAATGAGAAAAAGTGAATGGTTAAAACTAGTAGGGGAGTAATAGCATGGCATCATGATAACGACTTGAGTGGCCTAAGAATGAACATGACAAAATGACACAATTCAGTTGAGTGGCCTAAAGATGAACATAATGTCTCAAACAAATAACAATGTCCACGTCCAGATTGCTGGCACTAAAAACTAATTATTTGAGACTGCGACTGGACCAGCAGCTGTAATTTTAGGAATATATTATCACATGAGCTAGTGACTTTTCATGTTTACATACATTTTAGAGCAATTGCAACACAATACCCTTTACTATTTTGGGTAACTCTAAATCCACATTTTTTTTTTTTACAATTTTACTAGTTGACATTCTTTCTTTGGTAAACTTATCTATTCAAATCACAATGTCACCAAGCCAATACACAAGAATTATTTGCAATAATATAGAAAATGATTTACTATAGTCATTTACAATAATTATTATTATTTGGATACAGGAGAATATTGCGTGTTTGTTGGCTTAAAATTAACACGAGTGCCACAGGCACAAGCGTAAAGGCCAATCAGACAAATAATGTTCTTTCAAGTGAAATAAATGTATTGTGTACTAAGCTCCATGAACAATGCTTATATAAATTGGAGGGATGTAATAAATTGGAGTAATAATGAATAACATTGGTGATGTAAGATGTACTGCCCTAATTAAATTCTGGTTTACTTTAATGCATCTTCTATGGGTGTAATAATTATTGGACACACGAGTTTGACAAATGTGAGGAACAGTTCTGGTTAGACAGTTCGGTAGTGTTCAGAAAAAAAAACTAAAGGGTCGTGGACACTATACATAACATGTGACAGGAATATCACATTTTTAGCCCAGCAAGTGCTACCAATTTTCTCCAGCCAGACTCAAGGAAAATATGAAGATAATGAATGTTATATAATGGAAATGTGACATTTTGAAAATGATTTTTTTGAAAGGTTTTGTTACTTCCTGTTTATTATTGTGTAAGTATTTGATACCTAGCTTCATTCGGGTCTCAAGAAAAAATAAAATATTTTTACTTTATCCCATTAGATGTCGAAATATAGGGGTCAATTCTAGTGTAACTTCTAATCACTTCACATTCCCATGTACTGCTGTATTTTAACCATGACTTAGCAATAACACTATGAAATATATGAGCAACAAAATTAATTGTATGCCATACATAAACTTACTTTCAAACATTTAAATACATTAACAAGTTCGTGATTAGAACCAAAACGAATGCAATTAATACTGATAGCAACAGCATTATCAGAAGAACACCTTGTTTAATATCTAAAATAGATTATAAATACATATAAACATTATTAGACATGATATAAAAGGTCACAACAAGGACATGCGTAAAAACTGAATTATGTATAATACAAGTAAATATAGAAAACTAATCATAAAAGAAAACAAGCCTAACTAGATGTGTGTACGCTAATATTTAATTAATTAGTGTTGGTCTTGAATAATTTACTATGTATTAATTAGAGCATAAGTGTAGCTACAGGGGGAATTTGTGCACGTATGCCTGAGTGCCCTAGGCCCATGTTCCATAGGCCCGAGGGGCTGAGTGCACTAATCTACCGCATTATCTAACTATTTTGGATCCCGTTTATGCTTGCACAATTTCCACTAGCAACTTTGTTTGCCAACATTTTCGCAGACATGGCAGTGTCAAGCGACTTCTTTGGCGAGAAATAGTGGATTTCACTCAGGAAACAATGTTTAAATGGCATAGCACAGGCGACATTTTCTAGTAGACTGAGATGCACTGTGGTATACAAAAATATCATTATTCGTTTAGCTATGATATAAAATCTAGTTCATTTGTATTTGTACAAAATTTGTTTGTGGAACTGTCATCCAAGTCTGAAGTCGATTGAAACAAAGAAATAACATTGGAATATAACAGTCTTGTCTTGTGAAACTCATATTATATTGAACACTGCATATTAAATGATCCAACATGCCTGTACATAGTTCTGAACTCCAAGAGTGACGAGGCTTTGAAGCACAACTGTCTTAATGTTCTTGAAAGTATGAATGTAGGGGCTCCACACAACTGCAGCTGATATATTATAGTATCT